>Ga0181524_10000076_pt1 | contig 111373 bp, 112 predicted proteins | sample PEATcosm2014_Bin_34_FD_119761 | JGI IMG/M metagenome (GOLD analysis project Ga0181524, IMG submission 119761) | Peatland microbial communities from MTU Mesocosm Facility, Houghton, MI, USA - PEATcosm2014_Bin05_60_metaG | ecosystem: Environmental > Terrestrial > Soil > Wetlands > Peat | place... | reverse complement strand
CCGCTCGGCGTGGCGCGGAGCTCGGGATCGCGGGTGAGGTTTCCCATCAGGATGGCTTTGTTGAAGCTGGCCATGGGCCTTCTCCTCTTCCGGGGCCCTCCCGCGCGGGCAGGGCGGGGCGGGCCCACGCGGGGACAGGGCGGGGCGGGACCGCACCTACCCGACCTGCTCCATGAGGTAGTTCTGGACCCCCATCTGCGTGATCTGGTCCAGCTGGGCCTCGATCCAGTCGATGTGGTCCTCTTCGTCCTTCAGGATCGCTTCGAAGAGCTCGCGAGTGCCGTTGTCGGCGACCTCGACGGCCAGATGGATCCCCTCGTTATACGCCTTGACCGCGCCCTGCTCCGCGTTCCAGTCGTGCTTGTGCTGGGCCGCCACGTCGGCGCCGATGGCGATGGTGTTCAGCTTGCTGACGTCCGGGGTCCCCTCGAGGAAGAAGAGGATGCGCCCGATCAGTTTCACGGCGTGTTTCATCTCCCCGATGGCCCGCTGCTCGATCGCCTTGTGCAGCTTCTCATAGCCCCAGTTCTCGCACATCTCGGAATGCACCATGTACTGGTGGATGGCGGTCAGCTCGTCGGCCAGGAGCGCGTTCAGGGTGGCAATGATCCGGTCGTTTCCCTTCATCTCGTCCTCCTTTCGGCCTCTCCCCAGAGGCGTGTGTCCCCCATGGAGCCTCCTCCGTCCGTCGTCACCGGGGAGGGACAACGGATCGGAGGGTACGCCTGACCGTCTTGGCCTGTCAAGAGGACCGCCAGACAGTCTGCCCGCAGGGTTGATCGGACGCACCTACTTCGAGCGGGAAAACGCCCCTGAGATCCTAGAATCAAACCCGTTGCAGGAGAGTATGCAGACCTGAACGGAGTTTTTGAGGACGACAACGTCGATCGCGGCGTCATAATCCGTGAATTCCGCATAGAGGCGGCAGGGGTATGCGAGCTCGTAGAGGCGGACGGACGGGAGTACGTGGAGGATCATTCCATCACCTTGGGTCACCTTGGGTTCGGACGGCCCTGGAAAGGATTCTCACACTTCATGGCTCCGGCTCAGATACCGACGATTCATTAACACCTCGATCACTTCCCCCGCAACAAGTCGTAGAGTGGTCTAAAGCTCCGAAGCGTCTGGAGTGCAATGTCCGCGAAGCGAGCCGTTCGCATTTCCCGGACTTGATCTGAGGCAAATTGGGCACGCACCATGAACTGCAGGTTGACCCCGTGTCGCCGCAGCACCGCTTCTTGAGCCGCTTTGAACCAGGTAGGAAAGGGACGTACGCCTCGCGACCGACGAGCAGCGAAGTCGGCCGTGTCAACCTTGAACTCCAGGACGGCGTCTGGCACGATCTGCCGCTGGCCAATGAAATGCCGCTGATCCACCCGGATCCACAGCTCCGGGACCTCCCGGCGCAGTCTTCCGAGGGCTTGCTGCAGCTTCAGGCTCAGGATTGGATCTTCCAGGACCGCTCGGAGACGCCGCCATCGCTGGGTGGCCGCATTCGGGAGGGTGATGGCGATGACGGTATCCTCCTCGCCGAGACTGAATGTCAGATGCAGGTCATCGGTGAACTTTGGTTTTACCCCAAAGCAATCCCACACCCGTGGGCCGTCCAAAGTAATGCTGGGTCTCCCGCCCACCAGCTCCGGGTACAACCTCTTCACTGGAGGTCGGATCTCTCGCATCAACGCCTTTAGTAGAACCTTCGCCCTGGCTAGGGTGTACCCCTCGGGAAAGTCTATTCCCTGGAAGCCGCTCAGCATCTCATCCATTTCCAGAAATCCTTTCAGGTGTCGCAGCAGAGAACCCGTCAAGCTCCGTTCCGGTCTTGTGATCGCGTTGCGGGAAATCCACTCATGTATCATCCGCCAGGGATGCCAATGGACAGCCACTTGGTTCCCCCGGATGCGAGCCAGCTCACGTGGAGGTTGCTCGTCGGGGGTCAGCACCAAGAGGAATCGGCGGCCATATGACGAAATCGCCCTGAGATGGCCCCGGAGCTGCTCTTGGCGCACCCGCTGAGGTTGTACCTTGCCTTCGATGACAACTGCCCAATCCCGCTCATCGCAAACGATCCACCCGTCGGGAATGGAGTCCCGTTCTCCGATCTCCTGTTCACTCTCGTGTCTGTCCCCTCGTCCATAGGGTCGTTTTTGGGCCGTAATGATCACCCGATCCTTGCGGAGACGAACGCGGATTCCTAGGAACATCCAGAGAAAGCATTGGAGGAGGCGAGGCGAGGAAGCGAGAGTCTGCAGGATGCCGTTGGTAACACGATTCTCGTGTTGGGAGTACTGGTCGAATAAGTTAGGCAGCTCAGCCGTAATCATCTCTGGCCGACAGCTACGAGCCCATCACGTTTAACGGCTCACCGATAACCTGCGAGCGGCGAAGGCGACCGTCAGCTTCATCGGCTTAGGCGCCTGCTCGCGCACTCTCATGCGACCACCCACTGCTCGAGAGGCGCTCCACCCTGGCGCACCCGCTGAGCCGGGAGGCTCACTCAACGTCAATAGCTCCACTTCTCTCGCCGAACCGGCAGGCGATTGAGCACTTGGCGATGGAACTGCCACTTGGGCATGAACTGGTCCATCAGCGCGATGAAACGAGCGTTGTGGGTCGGCTCCAGCAAGTGAACCAGTTCGTGAACAACGATGTATTCGAGGCACTCCGCTGGCTTCTTGGCCAGCTCGGTGTTGAGGCGAATCGTGCGTGCCTTGTGGTTACAGCTCCCCCACTTGGTCTTCATCCGTTGCACGAAGAATCGCTCCACCCTCACGCCCAGCAGCGGCTGCCATTTGGCGAGTAGCGGGAGCACGGCCTTCTTGATCTGCCCGCGATACCATTCCTCTACAAGAGCCTGCCTCTTGCGTTCATCTGTTCCTGGACGCACCCGCAGAAGCATGCGGCTGTGCTTCAGCTCGATTGCGGGTGGCTCATCGCTCTCGGAGACCGTAAGCAAGTAGCGCCTGTCCCACACATAGTGGCTTTCCCGCTCCACGTATTCCCGAGGTGTCTCGCGCTCCTGTGCCCGCAGCTTCGTCTGCTGCTGTTTGATCCAACACAGGCTGCGCACTGCGCACAAGTCCCCACCACACCCCTGCCCTCCAATTGCGTGTGGAGGCTATCAGTCCGGGGGAGCCGCGTCAATGGTCAGCGTGGGGTTGTGCGTAAGCCAGAGAAAAGCCGGTGAGCGAGACTAGCCCTTGTGCCGAAAATTGCCTCTTGACAGGCTGCGAATGGGTGCGGTCTTGTGGTAGGCTATGACAACGAGAGCCGCAGGGGGCGCACGCAACCGAAGGAGGGCACGGCCATGACAGCGCAGGCACCGGAACTGGCGGCAGTGGTGGCGCGGCTGGAGAAGGTGGAGCGGCAGAACCGGAGGTTGAGGGGAGCGGGCATTGCGGTCGTGGTGTTGGCCGCCGCTGGGCTACTGATGGGACAGGCAATGCCGAAGGTGCGGATAGTGGAGGCGGAGGGGTTTCAGCTAAAGGACGGGAAGGGAATGGTTCGGGCCGAGCTGGTCGTGGACAAGGACGGTCCGGGGCTGCACCTGCGCGACGACAACGGCAAGGAACGGGCCGAGCTGGTCGCGCTCCACAAAGCCGGGGCCGAGCTGGTCCTGCGCGACGAGGACGGCCAGGGGCGCGTGTGGCTGACCACGCTCGAGGGCGGGGCGGGGCTGGACCTGGAAGACCACGGCAATACCCGTGTCCATCTGTACACGCGTGCGGGCGGGACGTCGCTGGTCCTGTCCGACGAGAAGGGCCAGGGACGCGCCAAGCTGGACGTGTTCAAGGACCGGACGTCGCTGGTCCTGTCCGACGAGAAGGGCAAGACGATCTGGTCGCAACCATGAAGACGCTTGCCCTGGTCAACAACAAGGGCAGGGTGGGGAGGACCAACGCATCCACCCCTCTATGCGCCTCCAGGACGGGGGCTGGTCGCCTGCTGCAGCTCCGCCAGCGCATCCACCTGCTGGGGCCGGCCCGGCTCCCCTGCCTTTGTTTGAGTGGGGCAAAGACGCGGGTTCGATTGCTCAGCGGGACCCGGTTTACACCCCAGCCTAATGAACAGAGATACCTTCCATGCCCTACCCACACACCGATGCCGGGTAACGGGCCGCGTCCGACCGAGCGGCAAACCACCGACCCCTCACATGCCAGATGCCCAAATTCAGCCACCACGCAACCCGTCACTTCTTTCAGGACTTCAACGATGCTAATTGGCAGGAACCGCTTCGCCCATTCCTTTCGTTTGGACTCAATCGACGCGGAGTGACGTGTTTTAATACTATTACACTTGACTCCCCATGCAGACTCCTCTATTATGCCTTTGCCTGGGGGAGCTCCAGGTATGGAGGTAAGGATCGAAGGCTGTCCGTCCCTTGGAGGCGTATCGAATGCAAAAGAATCGGGGCATCTACGAATGGCCAAAAGGTTCAGGGATTTGGTACGCTAGGTATGCTGACGGGACAGGTCGTATCCACCGAGAGAAGGGCGGAAGCAAGAGTGTAGCCCGCGACCTCTATCGGCGTCGAAAGACCGAAGTTCGTATGGGGCGTATATTTCCGGAAACACTGCGCCAGAGAGAGGTTCGCCTGGGCGACCTAGTGGCGAACTACTTGGAAGCCCTGCGGGCAACCCAGGCGAAGACGACAGACGCGATCGAGCGTCGCCTTTACATGGTAATGGGTATCCTCGGAAACGTGGCGGCGAACACGATCAAGGCCGAGGACTTGGAGCGGTTAAAGATCAAACTGATAACAGGAAAACGAGTGAAGAAGATGCCGGACGGCACCGAAAGGCCCATTATCCGGAAGGCCGCCAGCATCAACCGATTTCTCCAAGACCTCAAGGCGGTATTCCGCAGGGCGGTGGAAGGAGGTAAGCTGGACCGCGACCCATTCCTGGGTGTGGACCTGCTGCCCGAGAACAATAAGCGGGCCCGGGACTTAACACCCGATGAGGAGTTTCGGATGTTCAAGGCGATCCCCGACGATCCGCCCGCTCTGCGGCCCTACTTTCGGTTCATGAAAGCGACCGGAGGGAGGGCTGGAGAGCTATGCTCTTTGACGTGGCGGGCGATCCTCTGGACAGACGGCGTCGCCGAGCTACCCGAGACGAAGGCTAGACAGAAACAATACCTTGTGCTGAGCACCGAGGCCCTGGCGATCTTGAGGGACCTTCCCCGCGTCGGCCCACTTGTTTTCTGCTGGCCGGAAGGACGGCCCTTCACCGTGGACTACACGACGCATGCCTTCCACAGGTCCGTGAAGGCGGCAGGAATTTCTGACCTTCGTCAGCACGACCTGAGACACGTCTTCGCTATCCGGCGGCTTCGTGGTGGGGCAAACCTCGTGGCGGTATCGGCTCTTTTGCGGCATGCGTCCACGCGGATGAGCGAGCGATACCTGCACGTCACCCGGGCCGACCTTCGGGCGGCGGTAGAGGCTGGTCAGCCGCTGCCCTCAACCGAGGAGGCCGCTCACGTTGAGGCCCTCCTGAACTCTGTTGAGTTGGACGGGACCCCCCTTAGAGGCAGGAAGGGATCCTAACTGAGTCGCAGGCAGGTTGAAATCTGGGTGCGGGGAACCTGCGGCCTCTCAAGAGAGGCAAAGCTGGGCATTACGAGGAGGGCTTTCACGATCTAGAGTCGTTGAACCTTGGCATAGGGGAATAGATCAGATTAGCACTCAAGTAGGTTATCAAATCGGGGGAATGAGCGACCGCTGCCGTTCCGCGCCACCGGATAGGCTTACCACCTCGTCGGCCGCCCGAGAACCTGCCGATAGATAGCCCCACACCTGTATTCTGAGATGCCTCGTTTAGGAAGAGTGTCGAGCCCGCTTCAGATCGTCGTGACGCTGTTGGCAACGAGCCCACGCACCCTGCCATTCCTCAAGCAATGGAACCTGCCAGCCTCATCGAGCTGACACCGAAACTGACACCTAAAGTGACACCATGGGTGATGCTCTGCTGAAAGCCGTTGATTCTGCTGGCCTCGCTTAATTCGGCCAAGCGGCTGTTAACCGCTAGGCTGCAAGTTCGAGCCCTGCCCGGGGAGCCAATCGGGATTCAGCGAGGCGGCCCGCCGACCAGATGGTCGCGCGGGCTGTCGTGTTTCTATGCCGGGGAACGCAGGGCGGGGCTAGGGGGCTGCAGGCGGGCCCGCGACTCGCGGGAACGACATCCACGGTGGGTATTCGGCGTCCGCGATCTCGGCCACCATCTCGCCCGGAAGTTCCGGGTCAAAGCGGATACCCAGTGCCCAGCCGGGAAAATCGGGGTGCGGCTGAATCCAAACGACGGTGCCGACCAGGGTCAGTGGCGCTCGCTGGCTGAGGCGCAGGGTGACGCACACGGAGGCGCCGGGCGGGAGCGCCTGCTCCAGACGCACCAACGCCCCGCCCGGACTCAGGTCCTGCGCCTCCCCGCGCCCGGCGCGCCCGTCGATGGCGTCGAGCACGATCGGGACCCGGATGGGGAGCCGCGGGTGGCCCGTTCGTCGGCGATCAGGCGATGAAATCATTGCGGGTCCTCCCCGGTGGCCGGAGTCTCCCCTCCCGGACCGCGTCGCCCCCCGAGCGGCGGCCCCCGACGTTCACCACCTCCCGGAATGCCCGAACGATCTCAGGGTCCCACCAGCCGGCCCGAGCCTCGGAATCGAGCGTTTCCAGGCCCACGGCCTTCGATGCTGCTCGGCGGTACGGGCGGTCGGAGGTCAACGCGTCGTAGACATCCACCACCTGAAGAACGCGGGCGGTCACCGGGACCTCCTCTCCCCGCAGGCCGTCCGGGTACCCCGATCCGTCCCTCCGTTCGTGATGGTGACGGATGATGGGGAGCACCGGCTGGAGCGACCGGAGCGGGCGACAGATCTCTTCGCCGACCACCGGGTGCCGTTGCATCAGCTCGCGCTGTGGCGCAGTGAGGGGGCCGGGATTGAGCAGGATGGCCTCGGGGACGGCGACCTTGCCGAGGTCATGGAGGTAGCCGCCCCGCCGCAAGGCGGTCAGGTCATCCTCCTCCAGCCGCAAGACGCGACCGACCGCCACCGCGCAGCTCGCCAAGCGTTCGCAGTGTCCCTCTGTGTACGGGTCCTTGGCCTCGATGCTCCGGGCCAGGCCACACAGGACCGCTTCGGCGTGTTCCAATTCATCCGTGAATGCCTTCATGCGAAGGAGGGCGCGGATCCGCGCGCGGAGCTCAGCCGGGCTGAAGGGCTTCCCCAGGAAATCGTCGGCCCCGGCCTCGATCCCGTCGATCTTGTAGGAGTCCCCCAATCCTGTGATGAGGATCACGGGAATCAGCCGGGTGGCCGGATCGGCCTTCAATCGGCGGCAGACCTCCAGGCCGCTCAGGCCGGGCATGGCGATGTCCGAGAGGAGTAGATCGGGAGGCGCCTTCGCCATTGCGGCCAGGGCGGCCTCGCCGTCGGAGACCGCCACCGCCTCGTAGCCGAGGCCCCTGACCAGATGCGCCAGCGTTTCCCGCACGCCCGGGTTGTCCTCGGCGATAAGGACGCGCGGCGGTCGCCCCGGAACGGGCAGCGACCGCGCGGCTATCTCCTGCGGTGCCTTACCGTCGAAACTCGACACGCGATCAGCTCCCACGCCGGAGACGCAGACTTGAGGCCAGAGCCTGTTGTGGCGTGATCGCGGGACCTGCCATCTCGCCCCGCCGTGCCCAGGCGGCGCCTGATGCCACGGACATCCGGCGTGTGAGCATAAACGATTCGCAGCCGCGGTTCAATCGGAAATCGACCGGTGTCGTTGAAGGGACCCGAGACCTCCGGGAGGCGAGGCCGGGGCCAGTCGATGGGCGGCGAAGAGGCTGCATGCGGTCTCGAGGGATCGGAGGGCTGTCAGGCGCGGCGAAAGCCGCTCCCCTCGCCTACCAGTCCTTTGGTGACGAGATGGACCTTGCGGTCCGGGTCGGGGACCGCGTGGCCGAGGCGGAAGGCCTCCAGCCCCAGCCGGGTGAGCATCTCCACTGCCCGGTCGGCATGGGTGGCGGCAACCACGAGGCAGAAACCCGTCCCCATGTTGTAGACGCAGAACATCTCCTCGTCGCTGACCCCGCCGATCTGTTGCAAGAGGCGGAAGATCGGCTGGGGTTCGGGGAGCCATTCCAAGACATAGCCCACCTGGGCCTGCACCCGGGCCAGGTTCAGAAAGCCGTCACTCGTGATGTGGACCAGGGCCTTCACGTCCAGGCCCGCACGCAGCAGGTCGAGAACCTCGCGAACGTAGATTCGCGTCGGCTCCAGCAGCTCCTCACCGATGGTGCGGCCGAGTTCAGCGACATACCGATCCGGCGAGTATTTCGCCTTCTTAAAGAACACCTCCCGCGCCAGCGTCAGGCCGTTGCTGTGGACCCCGCTGCTCCGGAGACCGATGACGACGTCTCCCGGCTGAATGGCCTGCCCCACGAGGATGCGATCCATGGGGACGAGGCCGACGCAGGCGCCGGCCAGATCGAAGCCCCGCCCCTCCCGGCTCCCCGTGATCAGCTCGCGGACCTGGGCGATCTCACCGCCCGGGATGGAGATGTTGGCCTGTCGGGCCCCCTCGTGAAGGCCCTTCCCGATCTGTTCGAGCAGGTCGGGGTCGGCCTCCTGGACGGCGATGTAATCGAGCATGCACAGGGGTTCGGCGCCCACGCACAGCACGTCGTTGACGTTCATGGCCACGCAGTCGATGCCGATGGTATCGTACTTGTCCAGCATCTGCGCGACGAGCAGCTTGGTGCCGACGCCGTCGGTGGACAGGGCCAGGCCGAGGCCATTGCCGAGGTCGAGCACGCTGGCGAAGTAGCCGAAACCCAGAGCCGATCGGTGGGTGCCGAACGCCAGGGTCTTCCCCACCCACTTGAGCAGTCCGGCCAGAGCCGCCTCCTCTTTCACCGTGTTGACGCCCGCCCCTTCGTAGCTTGCCTGACTCATCGCGTATCCTTCGCCTTCGAATGGCAGAATGGAGATTTCAGATTGCGGATTGCCCGACGACAGCAGGCAGTATCCAAAGCCCGCCGCAAATCTCAAATGTCAAATCTGCAATCTGCGATCGCGCCGCTGCGATGCTACTTCACCGGCGATCCGGGCACCGCCGGCTTCTCGGGGGTCACGAGGATGATGCGGCCGCCGGGTTCATTCACCGCCAAGAGCATCCCCCGCGACTCCACGCCCATGAGCTTGGTGGGCTTGAGGTTGGCGACGATCACGATCTGCTTGCCGACCAGGTCGGCTGGCGGGTAGTCGAGGAGGATGCCGGCGACGATGGTCCTCTCCTCCGACCCGGTGACCACCTTCAGCTCCACCAGCTTCTTCGACCCGCGGACCGCCCGGGCTTCCCGGATCTCGGCCACGCGGAGGTCCAGGCGCTGGAACTCCTCGATGGTGATCTCCCCCGCGGCATCGCGGCCGGCCGGTCCCGTCGGCGCGGTTTCTTCCAGCGAGAACTCCACTCGCGGAAAGAGCGGTTCGCCCCGGCGCATGGGTCGGGGGGCTCCCGCCCCCCACCGTCCGACCTCGGACAGGCGCGCGTCGGCCAGGGGCCCAGCCATCCCGAGCTGTCCCCACATCTTCTCCGCCGTGGCAGGCAGGAACGGGAAGAGGAGCAGGCCGGTCAGGCGCAAGGCTTCGCAGACGTGCCCGAGGACGCGCTGCAGGGCGTCCCGATCCCGCTTCGCCAGTTCCCAAGGCTTCTGGTCATCCAGATACTTGTTGCACGCGTTCAGCAGGTCCCAGATCGCCCCCAGGGCGCGGTGGAAGGCGAAGACCTCCATGGCCTCCGCCACCTTCCCTCCCAGGGCCTGCGCGACCTGAACCAGCGTCCGGTCCCCGGGCGTCACGGGATCGCCCGCGGCCGGGATGCGACCGTCGCAGTAGCGCCCCACCATGGTGAGCGTTCGCTGGAGCAGGTTCCCCAGGTCGTTGGCCAGGTCGGCGTTCAACCGGTTGACCAACCCCACCTCGCTGAAGTTGGCATCCAGGCCGAAGACCATCTCGCGCAGGAGGAAGTAGCGCAGGGCCTCCAGGCCGTACTTCTCTGCCAGGTCCAGCGGCGAGAGGGTTCGGCCCCGGCTCTTGGACATCTTGCCCTCGTCCACCAGCCAGTAGCCGTGGACGTTCAGGTGCTGGTACGTGGGAATGCCGGCCGCGCGCAGCATGGTCGGCCAGTAGACGCCGTGGGGCTTCAGGATATCCTTGCCGATCAGGTGCTGGGCCACCGGCCAGAAGGTCCGGAACAGCTCCCCCTCAGGATACTCCAGGGCGCTCACGTAGTTGATCAGCGCGTCGAACCAGACATAGGTGACGTACCGGTCGTCGAAGGGCAGCGGGATACCCCAGGTGAGGCGGGCGCGGGGCCGGGAGATGCACAGGTCCTCCAGGGGCTCGCGCAGGAACCCCAGGACTTCGTTCCGATACCGCTCCGGGCGGATGAAATCGGGGTGCTCCTGCAGGTGGCGGATCAACCAGTCCTGGTACCTGCTCATCCGGAAGAAGTAGTTCTCCTCCTTGACATACTGCAGCGGCGTCTGGTGGTCCGGGCACTTGCCATCCACTATCTCTTTCTCGGTGTAAAAGCGTTCGCAGCCGATGCAGTAGTGCCCCCCATACTCGCCGAAGTAGATGTCGCCGGCGTCGTAGATCCGCTGCAGGATGGCGGAGACGACGCGCTGGTGCCGCGCCTCGGTGGTGCGAATGAACTGATCGAAGGTGAGACCCATGCGCTGCCAGGTCTCCCGGAAGGCGGCGCTGATCCGGTCGGCGTAGGCCTGCGGGGTCTCGCCGGCCCGCGCGGCGGCCTGGGCGATCTTGTCGCCGTGCTCGTCGGTTCCGGTGAGGAAGTAGACGCGCCCGCCCGCCAGGCGATGGTAGCGCGCCACCGTGTCCGCCACGATGGTGGTGTAGGCATGGCCCGAGTGGGGCGGGGCATTCACGTAGTAGATGGGCGTGGTGATATAGAACGGGTCAGCCGACATGGCGGTGTGGCTCCAGGGAGAAAGTCGGGTTCCCGCGACCGGGGCCCGGCGGGTTAGGGCTCCTCCAGGGCGGCGACATCCGCGGAGACGTCATCCGCCTCCTGCGACGGCTCCTGTGCCTCCGCCCCCGGCTCGGCTGGCCCCCCGGCTGCGGCGTCGGGGCCAGCTGGGCCCGCGCCGCCCGGCGCGACGGGCGCCGCCTGGCCGCCCCGCTGGCGTCGCGCGGGCGGGCCGGGCCGGGGCAGGATCGTGATCTCGGAGGGACCGAGGGTGACCTGCCCGCCGGTCTCGAGGCCGATCAGGAGGGTCTGCTTCAGGATGTTCTGCGTCCGGATCAGGCCCGGGCCCTGGCACGTGGCCACCATGCAGCCGACCTTGGGCAAGGTGCGCTTCAGCTCCGCGTAGAGGGGGTGCTCGAAGGCCAGGCAACACTTGAGCCGCCCGCACATCCCGGACAACTTGCCGGGATTCAGGGCCAGGTTCTGGTCCTTGGCCATCCGGATGCTCACCGGGGCGAAGATCTGGAGGAAGGCGCGACAGCAGAGGGAGCGACCGCATGGCCCCGCGCTGCCGAGGACCCTGGCCTCGTCCCGCACGCCGATCTGCCGCAGCTCGACCCGCGTCCGCAGGTGCTGGGTGAGATCCTTCACCAGCTCGCGGAAGTCCACCCGACCGTCGGCGGTGAAGTAGAACATGGCCTTGCTGCTATCCAGGCCGATCCGCACCTCGGTCAGCTTCATGGACAGGCCGCGCGCCTGGATGCACTCCCGGCAAAAGGCGCGCACCTCCCGCTCGCGCTGGGCCAATGCGGCCCGGCGCGAGAGATCGGTGGGCGTGGCCTTCCGCAGGACCCGGCGGACGGGGGCCTTCGGCTCCTCCGGCGGGAGATCCTCCAGGATGCTCCCCACGTGGCCCATGCCCACGCCCCACTCGGTCTCCGCGACGACGACGTCGCCGGCGCGGAGGGCGTAGGCGGGCGCCGGAGAGTACTGGTGCCGGGCTGGCCCTGTGAATTCAATGCGCACCACGGGAGGCATGGCCGCCCTCCTGTCCTTCCCCCACCGCCCGGCGCATCCTGAGGAGCATGCGCTCGGCGGTGAATCGCGGGTTGGCATTCCTCGCCAGCGCCCGCTGCGCCTCCGCCTGCGCCTCGTACGCCCCGAGGATCGCCCCCATCGGGTATCCGGCCGCCAGGCGCGCCACGTCCACCCGGCGATCGGCGTGGACGAGCGACGCCGTTGCGCCGCCGAGTCTCGCTACAGCGAGATCGCGACTGAAGCTTGCCAGGATCTCCAGCGCCGCCTCGAGCCTCGCCCGGTCCGGCGCCAGCTCCTCGGCGCGCTCCAGGACGGAGGCCAGGGAGCCCAGGGCGCCCCACACCTCGCGGACGATCCGATCGCGGCGCTCGCGCGCCTCCTCCACATCCAGGGCTAGGGCGCGCTCGGCGCTGCCGCCTGCCAGCGCCGCGGCCGCGGCCGCCTCTTCGGGCGTCCGGCCGCGTCGCATCAGGATGTCGCGGAGCGGCCCCTGGCCCAAGGGATCGAACCGCACCCCCTGGCAGCGGGACAGGATCGTCGGCAGCAGGGCGCTGGGCGCCGCCGTCACCAGGATGAAGAGCGATGCCCCGGCCGGTTCCTCCAGGGTCTTCAGGATGGCGTTCGCGGCCGGCTCTTGCATCAGCTCGGCCGGGTCGAGGATGCAGACCTTGGTCCTCCCCTCGTAGGCGCGGAGCGCCGCCCGCGCCGCCACCTCCCGGACTTGGTCGATGGTGATGACCGTCTTGCCCGCAGGTCCCACCTCGGTCACGTCGGGATGCAGGCCGCCCGCGATCTTCCGGCAGGCGGCGCAGGTCCCGCAGGCGTCCGCAGCCACGCTGCCAGACGCCGGGGCAGAACCCGCGAGGCAGTTCACGGCCTGGGCCAGGGCCAAGGCCGTGGCGCGCTTGCCTACGCCCGGCGGCCCGAAGAAGCAGTACGCCTGGGACAGCCGCCCGTCGCGCCAGGCCAGGCGCAGCTGCGACACGGCCCGATCCTGGCCCAGGATGTCGGCGAATGGCATCGGCTCACCTGCGGGCCGGCATGTGGGGGCCGGCTGGGCGCGGGGAGGACCGCAGCAACTCGTCCACGCGCGGGCGAATGCGCCCCTCGATCTCCGCCATCCCGAGCGAGGCGTCCAGGACGATCACCCGGTCGGGCTCGGCGGCCGCCATGGCCCGGTACCCGGAGCGGACCCGCTGGTGAAAGGCCAGCACCTCTTCCTCGATCCGGTCCTGTGGTTCCTGGCGCCCCGCCAGGCGCTGGGTCGCCCGCAGGAGGCCCACCGCCGGATCCAGATCCAGGAGGAACGTCAGGTCCGGGCGCAGGCCATCCGTCGCCAGGGCGTTGAGCCGCGCGATGAGCTCGAGGTCCAGCCCGCGCCCGTAGCCCTGGTATGCCACCGTCGAATCCGTGAAGCGATCGCACAGGACGATTCGACCCGTGGTCAGCGCCGGGCGGATGACCTCGTGCACCAGCTGGGCTCGGCTCGCCTCGTACAGCAAGAGCTCTGTGGCGGGAGCCATCCGGGTGTTCTCGCGATCCAGAAGCAGCGCGCGGATCTGCTTCCCGATGGGAGTCCCGCCGGGATCCCGGGTCTCGACGGCGTCCCGGCCCGTGGATCGCAGGTGGGTCAGGAGCGCCTTGAGTTGGGTAGTCTTCCCGGATCCCTCGCCACCCTCGAAGGTGATGAAAAGGCCCGGCATGGCCTAGTGTCCGCCGCCCGCCGTCTGCGGCGCCTTCCGGCGGTCCGCGATCTGCTTGGCCGCGCGCGAGACCGCTCCGGGAATGTTCCGGTTCTTGGCCAGGTCGTCCAGCTCCCGGTCCGAGAGCTGCTGGATGCCCAGGCCCAACGAGATACCCACGGGCGTCCGCGGATTGCTCAGCAGCGCCAGCACGATCTGTTTGTTCTGGCGGTACTTGCGGTTGTTGGCGATGTAGCGCAGGACCTTGTCGGAGACATCCCGCATCATGGCGATGGCCAGGATCTCGCCGTCGCTGATGCGCGGGGAGCCCGCCACCTCCAAGGCCACCATCTCGTTGCTGTCCTTGATCAGGATCATCCGGACGTCCTTGTTCCCCTTCTTGGCCAGGGCTAACTTCTGGCCCACCGGGAGTTCCTTGACGCGGAGGAGCAGGCTCTTCTTGGCCCCGTCGGTGTCCCGCTTCTTGGCGGTTTCGATGTGTCCCTTGATGGTCGGATGCTTGATCGGCGGGACGGCCGGATTGCGAAGCAGCGCCTCCAGCGCCTCCACCCAGCGCCCGAGCCGGTCCAGGGAGCTGAGCAAGACCTCCAGGAGCGCGTCTGTGGCGCGCTCGGCCAGGCGCGCTATGCCGTCGCCCGGCGTCGCCGGGTGGCGCAGAAGGGCCACGAGCACCTCGGGCGAGAGGGCGGGCTGCTCCAGGATCTTCTCCAGCACCTCGGGGGGGGTCTTGGGGTTCTGGGCCACGTGGAGCAGATCGATGGGCGGGACGCCCGTCGATTCCGTGCGAGTGCCCACCTCGGGGGTCATGCGATTCCTCCCGACCGCGCGCCCAGGGCCTCGCGGAGGGCCTGGAACAGGGCGGCCTCGTCACCGGTCTCCACCGTGCGCAGATCCAGGAGGACCCGATCTCCCTTGATCCGAACCAGCACGGGGGGACGCCCACGCCGGAGGCGCGCTTCCACCTCGGCGGCGCTTCCGTGCGCCGGCCGGAGCGCCAGGACGCGTGTCCGGATCGCCTGGAGCGGAAGAGCGCCGCCGCCCACCTCGGAGGTCTCGTCCTCGATGGTGATGGTTACGCCCGGGGCCGCCGGCCGGAGCGCCTGCGCTAGCACTTCGGCGCGCTCCCCGATGGCCGCCGCCGTCAGGCCCAACATGCGAAGGATCGGGATTTCCCGGAGCGCGCGTTCGGGCTCGCGGTACAGGCGCAGCGTGGCCTCCAGGGCGGCCAGGCTGAGCTTGTCGATCCGGACCGTGCGCGCCAGAGGGTTCGTCCGGGCGCGCGCCAAAAGGTCGCGGCGGCCCACCAGCATCCCGGCCTGGGGTCCGCCCAACAGCTTGTCCCCGCTGAAGGTCACCAGGTCCACCCCGGCGCGGATGGCGTCCGCCGCCAGCGGCTCTTTCCGGAGGCCCAAGAGCGACAAGTCCAGCAGGGCGCCGCTCCCCAGATCGTCCATCAGCAGGAGGTTGCGGCACCCGGCCAGGGCGACGAGCTCCGATAGCTCGACATCGGCGGTGAAGCCCAGGATCTGGAAGTTGCTCCGATGCACCCGAAGGATCATTGCGACCTCCGGGCCGATGGCCTCCTCGTAGTCGCGGAGGTGGGTGCGGTTCGTCGTCCCCACCTCGCGCAGGCGCCCGCCCGCCCGGACCATCACGTCGGGGATGCGAAAGGAGTCGCCGATCTCCACCAGCTGGCCGCGGGAGACCACGATCTCCTTCCCGTTGGCGAACGTGTTGATGGCCAAGAGGACGGCCGCGGCATTGTTATTGACCACCAGGGCCGCCTCCGCGCCGGTCAGGGCGGTGAGGAGCGATTCCACGTGGGCCTGGCGGGAGCCGCGGTCGCCCGTCGCCAAGTCCAACTCCAGGTTGCCATAACCGGCCGCGGTCGCCTGGATGGCCTGGAGCGCCGCAGGGGCGAGCGGAGCCCGGCCGAGGTTGGTGTGCAGGACCACTCCGGTGGCGTTGATGACGGGGAGGAAGGACGGCCCGGCCTTCTCCACCGTCCTATCGGCGACAGCTTCCGCGATGGCGTCCGGGGTGAGCATCGCCTCCCCCGCCTCCCGCGTCATCTCTCCGCGGAGGACGCGCTGGCGGCGCTCCGCCACCACCTGGCGCACGGCCTCCAGGACGGCCCAGCGGGGGTGAGCCATCAAAAGACCCTGGATGCGGGGAGTGGCGAGAAGCTCGTCCACCGCCGGGATCTTTCGCAGGAGACTGCCCACGTCTGACCGCGTTGCTTCGCCCATGGTCGGCTGCATTTGTAGCACACGTGCCACCGGGGCTTCAATGCCTTTCGCCCTGCGGGGGGATCCGGGTCCTGGACCGCAAACAAACCGGGCCAGGCCCCCCGCCGGAGCGAGCGGGGGGAGCCTGGCCCGACGGGCAGGCGTATCGAGTCCCGCCTAGGCGGGGCGCATCCCCGCCCCCCGACGCGCCTGGAAACACGTGCGGCAGTAGACGGGGCGGTCCAGCGTCGGCTTGAACGGGACGGTGGTCTTCTGGCCGCAGGAACTGCAGGTCACCTCGTGCAGCTCCCGGGGGCCGGCGGCCCCGGATCCGGCACCCAATCCGCCGCCACCGGACCGCTTGGCAGCCTTGCAGCTCTTGCAGCGCTTCGGCTCGTTCTGGAAGCCCTTCTGCGCGAAGAACTCCTGTTCCCCGGCGGTGAAGACGAAGGTCTGTCCACAGTCAATGCAGGTCAAGGTCTTGTCTTCGAACGGCATGGGAATTCCTCCATCGGCAGTCGATCCCTGAATGTACCCCCGATCCGCGCCCTGGTTTTTTGGCTAGCCACCCTCCTGTCAATAGGGAACCGTGAATTCATCAGAGCCCGTGATGCGGAAACACCAGCTTCTGCAGCTGGTACACCTGCTCGCGGACGAAGCGCCAGGCCTGCTCCCGGGAGGGGACGTCTGCAACGTAGGGATCGTCCCGGAGTCGCGACGGGATGAATCCCAGCTGGCGGAAGGCCGACCGGAAGGACTCCGGCATGTCGTCCGGGATCTCGCGCCGATTCATGATGGCCCAGGCCAGCGTCCAACTGCGAGGGACGTTCTCCAGGTTGTAGCCCCCACCCCCCAGGGCAATCCATTTCCGGCAGAACGGCTGCAGGCGCCGCACCGCCTCGGCGAAGCCGGCCGTGGTCAAGGCCAGGTTGGTCAGCGGATCGGTCCGGTGGGTGTCCGCTCCGAGTTGGGTCACCACCACGTCCGCGTTGAAGGCGGCGAGCAGGGGCGGCACCACCTGATCGAGGGCCCACAGGAAGATCTCGTCGTCGCTTCCGGCCAGGAGGGGCACATTCACCGCGTACCCGATCCCCCGCCCCCGGCCGATCTCCTCGACAAAACCGGTGCCGGGGAACAGGCTCTCGCCGCTCTCGTGGATCGACACGGTGAGCACCCGATCCGTGTCGTAAAACCCGAACTGCACGCCGTCCCCGTGATGCGCGTCGATGTCCACGTAGGCGACGCGTCGCCCCCGGCGGAGCAGGTGCTTGATGATGACGGCGGCGTCATTGAAGTAGCAGAACCCGGCCGCGCGGGCCGCCGCCGCATGGTGCAGCCCGCCGGCGATGTTGAAGGCGCATTCCACTTGGCCCGAGTCCACCAACTCCATGGCCTGGAGCGAGGCGCCGGTCGACAGGAGCGACCAGGCGTACACGCCCGGGAAGATCGGATTGTCGCTGGTCCCTAGGCCGTAGTCCCAGAGATTTGGCGGAGCCTGGCCCCGGTCCGCCGCGCGGAAGACGTCCACGTAGTCCGCCCGGTGGAACGCCGCCACTTCCTCTTCTGTGGCGTCCCGCGCCTGGATGAGGCGCGTGCTGGGAAGGGTAAGGAGGCCACAGGCATGGCACAGTTCGTGGGTAAGGGCAAGACGCGCATTGCGGAGCGGGTGGCCCGGCCCGTAATCGAACCCCTGGTACCGCTCGGAATAGATGAACGCCGTTTGCGGGGCTGTCGTCATCGTGCGTCAGCCCTGAGCCGGCAGATGAGTCAACTTTAAGCACGCCAGGATACGGTTGCAGGGCCGCTTCCCAAGAGGCTGCATGGGTCCGGCCCGGCCGGGCCCGGAGGTCGCAGAGCCTTCACGCCCCGACGGTCGGCGGTGCCTCGCGCGGCCGCCGGTAGGTCCCGCTCCGACCGCCGGCCTTGAAGACTAGGCGGACATCGCCGATGACCATGCCTTTGTCCACTGCTTTGCACATATCGTAAATCGTGAGGGCGGCCACCGACACCGCCGCCAGGGCCTCCATCTCGGCCCCGGTCCGTCCGGTGATCTTCACCCGCGATTCGATCTCGATGCCTGGAGGACGGCGGGTCGGCCGGAAACCGACCTCGGCCGCCGTGATTAGGAGGGGATGGCACAGAGGAACCAGCTCGTGGACTCGCTTGGCGGCCAGGATCCCGGCCAGACGGGCCGCCGCATACACATCGCCCTTGGGAATGGCTTGATCCCGGATCAGGCGCAACGTCTCCGGCCGCAGCGTCACGAACCCTCGCGCGACGGCCTCGCGGGCCGTCTGGCCCTTGGCCCCGATATCCACCATGCGGGCTTGGCCGCGAGCGTCAAGATGAGACAACCTGATGCTGCTCATTCCGGTACTGCCGCATGATGGCGTACATCTCGTCTTTGAGCTTCAACTTCAGCTTCTGCAGCTCCTTGCGCTTTCGTTCCTGCTCGCTGGTCAGGTAGTAGATGCGGTCGTACTCGCTGATCTTGATGTCGAACTCCCGGTGTTTCTCGGCCAAACGGCGGAACTCGGGGTTCTCCTCCTTCAGCCGAGCGAACAGCTGCGCTTCCGTATCGCTCATCTTTGACCTCCTCGCGGGGAGATTGGTCCGCTCCGCGCCCTCGGGACGCAGGGCAGGGCCTGGACCGATCTGGATAGGCTAGGGGAATCGCGATGAATTGAGGTGAGTGCGGGGCCCGACCGGCCCCCGATGTAAGGGCAGGCGATTGCCATATCCTTTGGACCAAGATTCGGCACACACCCTACTCCATCACCGGCCGCCCGTCAAGGGCAAAATCGGTCCGCTTCCACCCGGGGGGACACATCTCCCGCCGCCCCCATGCCCGCCATCCGTGGCGAGGGATCGGGAGTTTCCGCCACCGCTTGACAAGTCCGGAGGCTCGCGGGTACTGTTCCGGCACCCGACCATGCGGATCTGGGATTTCGGATCGCGGAATGAAATGACATCACGCGGAATCCGGGAAGATCCGGGAGCGAGCTGATGCGGGAAGCGGTCGGCGAGATCCTTTTCTGGTTCAAGACCAGCGGCCTGCGGATCGGGGTGATCGCGGCGGGCAGCATCCTGCTGATCCGCTTCCTACGCGCGGTGGCGGACCGAATCCCCCGCCTGATGCCCGCCGGCCAGGAGCTCGTCGTCACGGAGCGGGAGAAGCGCGCCCACACGGTGGCCAGCCTCCTCCGAACCGTGGGGACGACCCTGGTCGTGATCGTCGCCGCGATGATGGCCTTCCGGGAGATCGGGCTGGATATCATGCCCCTCATCGCCGGGGCGGGCGTGGCCGGCCTGGCCATCGGCTTCGGGGCCCAGAGCCTGATCAAAGATGTCATCGCCGGATTCTTCATCCTGCTGGAGGACCAGTTCCACGTGGGGGACGTCATCCAGGCGGCCGGCGTGAGCGGTCAGGTAGAGCAGATGACGCTCCGCATGACCATCGTCCGGGATCTCCAGGGCACGGTGCACTTCATCCCCAACGGGGAGATCAAGGTGGCGAGCAACTTGACCAAGCAGTGGTCCCGGGCGGTCCTGGAGATCAGCGTGCGCTACGAGGAAGATGTGGACCGCGTCATCGCGGTGCTGACCGAGGTCGGCCGATCGTTGGCCGACGATGAGGTCTTCGGCAAGATGGTGCTGGAGCCGCCGCAAGTGCTGGGGGTCGAGGGCCTGACCGACTCCCAGGTCACCATCCGGATCCTGACGAAGACGCTGCCGCTGAAGCAGTGGGAGGTGGCCCGGGAGTTCCGCCGGCGGATCAAGGCCCGGTTCGACCGCGAGGGTATTCAAACCCCCTACCCGCATCGAGTGGTCATCGCTCGCCCTGCCGCCACCGGCGGCAATTGACAATTTTAAACGGACAACGGACAACCGGCCAAGATCGGTTTTGAAATGTCAGTTGTCGGTTTTCAGTTTTGCATTGGCGGTGCCCGCTGTGCTAGAGTCGCCCTCCGGCGAAGTGTTGCGCACTGACCGGACGCGAGTATGCGAAGGCTCGCAGTCGCCGCGATCTGCTTAGGGGCGCTGGCGGCCTGCGGGGGCGTCGAAGCCCCCAGGCATATCCCTCAAGACTTCAAGCGCCTGGAGGTGGATTTCGCTCTGGCGTGGGAGGCGGCGGTCCGGACGCTGATCGAGCGGGGGTTTGACATCCGGACGATCGATCGCGACGCCGGGATCATCGAGACCGGATGGCTGACCATCAACCCCGAGTACGCCGCGACGATCTTTGTGACTGAACGGGAGGACCGGCACTCCACATGCGGCAGGCCCGGGCTCTTCCGGGCCTTTCGCGGCAAGCAGGCGCGGCTGGTCTTGACCCTCCGCGCGATGCCCCGAGCCGAGGCCGGCTTGCGAGCCGAGGCATCCTTCCGCACCCAGCGATATTCCCATGTGTTCCTGTGGTCCGACCGGCTGCTGGGGGATGTCGAGTGCAGCTCCCGGGGCCGCCTGGAGGAGGAGATGAAACTCCAGATTCAGCTTCGGGCGATCTCGGAGCAACTCCAGTGGCTGCGGCGCGGAGCGCCCTGATGTCCGAGACGGAGAGCCGAGCGCCGGGGACCCCCAGGGTGCCCGAGCGCCGAGAGGAGAGGGTGGCAAAGCCCCCGAAGTACGAGCCGTTGGACCCCCGAGGGGTCAAGACGTATCCCCTCTCCGCGCGACCGAGCAAGGTGTCGGTGGCGGACGCGGCGCGGGCCTGGCGGGCGGGCGGGTCATTCCGGGAGTACCTCGATGCGCTGCCGAACCAGTTGGCGGTGCAGAGCCTGCGGCGGGTCGTGTCGGCCGTCCTGCAGGCGCGGCGCCGCGGGAAGCCCGTGATCCTGGGGATGGGGGCCCACGTCATCAAGGTGGGGCTTTCGCCCATCCTGGTGGATCTCTTGGAGCGGCGGCTCGTGACGGCCCTGGCCATGAACGGGGCCTGCGCCGTGCACGACTTCGAACTGGCCTACGTCGGCTCCACCTCGGAGGAGGTGGAGACTCAGATGGCAGGCGGCGACTTCGGGATGGCCGAGGAGACCGGGCGGATCATCAACGAGGCGGTGGCGGATGGGGTGCGGCGCGGGTTGGGCTTCGGCCGGGCCCTGGGCGAGCGGCTGATCGCGGCCAGGCCGCCGCATCTCGGCCAGAGTCTCTTCGCGGCCTGCGCGCGGCTGGACCTTCCCTGCACCGTCCACGTGGCCCTAGGGACCGACATCGTTCACATGCACCCGAGCTGTGACGGCGCGGCGGTGGGCGAGGCGACGCAGCGGGACTTCCGCCTCTTGGCGGCCGTGGTCGCGGACCTGGATGGGGGCGGCGTCTATCTCAACGTCGGCTCGGCGGTGCTCATGCCCGAGGTGTTCCTGAAGGCGCTGACGCTGGCACGGAACCTCGGCCACCGGGTGCGGGACTTCGTCACGGCGAATCTGGACTTCATCCAGCACTACCGGCCCACGCAGAACGTGGTCCGCCGTCCCGTAGCGCAGGGGGGGGAGGGGTACGCCCTGACGGGCCACCACGAACTTCTGGTGCCCCTCTTGGCGGCGGCGCTGATTGAGGGGCTGGAAGGACCGGAAACGTAAACCGTGAAACGTGAACTCTGACCAGACCACGGCCTTTCACGTTTCACGAATTACGCACGACCGGTGATCATGGCAAACGGGAAGATTCTGCGTGCCGCAAGAAAGGTCAAATCTTTGCGAGCCGCGGCGCGCGCCGTGCGAAGGGCGCAGGGGGCGGGCCGGCGGGCGGTCTTCACCAATGGCTGCTTCGACCTGCTCCACCGGGGGCACACGCGCTACCTGGAGCAGGCGCGCGCCCTAGGCGACCTCTTGATCGTGGCGGTGAACAGCGATGCGTCCGTTCGGCGGCTCAAAGGGGCCGGTCGCCCCGTGGTGCCCGCGGCGGAGCGGGCGGAGGTGCTGGCGGCCCTGGCATGCGTGGATCTGGTCCTCATCTTCGACGATCTCGACCCGGGCCGGGTGATCCGGGCGGTGCGACCGGATGTGCTGGTGAAGGGGGGCGACTGGCCTGTGGACCAGATCGTCGGCGCCGACTTCGTGCGAAGCACGGGCGGGAAGGTGCGGAGCCTCCCGTATGTGCAGGGGGCCTCGACGTCGGAACTGATCCGCCGGATGGTTTCTGCTTTCAGCCATCAGCCTCAGACAGGACACCGCAAGCCCTCGCATCGCTGAACCACATCCAGCGCCATGCCCCTCCTGCGCCTGATCGCTGACGGCTGAGAAGCTGACCGCTTTCCTTCAGATCATGCTGCCGCAATTCCTCTGGCGCGAATCCGAACTGGCGGACCTCTTGGAGGATCTCGCCGCGCCCGGCGAGGCCCGCCTCCACGGCCTGCACGGCGCAGCGTGCGCCCTGGCCCTGGCGGCGTGCCATCTGGGGACCGGGCGGACGCTCCTGGTCCTCACCCGGACCGACGAGGTGGCGGCGGCCCTGGCGGCCGATCTCGAATTCTTCCTGGGCGGCTGCGTGGCCCTCCTGCCGGAGCGTGAGGCCGACCTCGAGGCCCGGGCGGGGCGCGTCCAGGCGCTGCATCGGCTGGCGGCGGGGCAGGCCACCATCCTGGTGGCGTCGGTGGCTGCGGCTCTCCCCCGAACGATCGGGCCGGCGGCGCTGGCCGCCGCCACGCTCTCGCTCTACCCGCAGCGGATCGTCCCCCGCGATGACCTGCTCCGCGCCCTCACGGCGGCGGGCTACCGTGGGGTCGGCCAGGTGACGGAGCCGGGCGAGTTCGCGGTCCGGGGCGGCATCCTGGATTGTTTTCCGCCGCAGGGTTCCCATCCGGTGCGGATCGAGTTCTTCGGGGACCAAGTCACCTCCCTCCGGCGGTTCGATCCCGAGACGCAACGCTCCCTGGGGTCGGAATCGGCCGTGACGATCCTGCCGCTGGCCGAGGTCCCGATGACTGAGGCGGCGGTGGCCTCTGCGGAGCGGTGCCTCCGGGATGCGGCCCGACGGCAGGCCGTGTCCGTCCCTCCGGCCCTGCTGGAGGCCTTGGCGCAGCGTCGGCCGATTCCGGAGTGGGATGCCTTCCTGCCATACTTCTTGCCCGATCTCGCTACGCTCCACGCCTATCTCCCCCCCGAGGCCCTGATCGTGTGGGACGAGCCGCCGGCCTTGGCGGAGCGCGCTGCGGCCGCCCTGGGGGAGGTGGCGGCGGAGAAAGGCCGCGAGCTGGACCTCGCCCCGTTGTTCCCGGCGGTGCCGGAGCGCTGGGCCTCCTGGGAGGAATTCCGCGAGCGGGCGCGGGCCTGGCCGGCCATCGCCCTCTCGCCGTTCGCGCCGGGGCCGGAGGCGCAACCGGACACATGCCCCGCCCGGAGCATTCCGGCCACGAGCGTCGACAGGTACCAGGGACGCATCAGCCGATTCTTGGAGGACCTCTCCGCGTGGCGTCGGCGGGGCGAGCGGATCACGCTGGTGGCGCGGAGCGAGGCCCAGGCGAGGCGCGTGCAAGAGATCCTGCGGGATCATGACCTGGGCGCTCGCCTGGGTCGGGAGGTGCCCGACCCGGGTGGGATCACTCTCTGGACGGGGGGTCTTTCCGCCGGCTTCCGGATCGCGCCCCTTTCTCTCACGGTGGTCACGGAAGCCGAGATATTCGGCGCCAGGGTGCTCCGGCGGCGGCGGGCGCGCCCGAAGGAGGCGCTGCCCTTCACCTCCTTCGCGGACCTGAAGGAGGGGGACTACGTCGTCCACGTGGACCACGGCATCGCCCAGTACCTGGGGCTGCAGCAGCTCGCGGTGGGCGGCCAGGAGGGAGACTTCCTTCACCTGAGATACGCCGGGAGCGACATGCTGTACATCCCCGTCTCCAAGCTGCACCTGGTGCAGCGGTACGTGGGGGGGGATTCCGGGGGGGGCGCGCCGGCGCTGGACCGCCTGGGCGGCACCTCGTGGGCGAAGGCCAAGGAGCGGGTGCGGGCCAGCGTCCGGGAGATGGCCGGCGAACTGCTCAGGCTGTACGCGGCGCGCCAGGTACTGCCCGGCCACGGCTTCGCCCCAGACAGCCCCTGGCAGAAGGAGTTCGAGGCGGCCTTCCCCTACGAGGAGACGCCCGACCAGCTCCAGGCCATCCAGGACGTCAAGCGGGACATGGAGGCGCCCCGGCCCATGGACCGGCTGGTGTGCGGGGATGTGGGGTACGGCAAGACCGAGGTCGCCCTGCGCGCGGCCTTCAAGGCCGTCATGGACGGCAAGCAGGTCGTGGTCCTCGTGCCCACCACGGTGCTGGCCCTGCAGCACTACCAGACCTTCAGCGCCCGCTTCGCCAATTTCCCCGTGCGCGTGGAGCTCTTGTCGCGCTTCCGGCCGGCGCCCGAGCAGCGGCAGGTGGTCCAGGGGCTTCACGACGGCAGCGCGGACATCGTGATCGGGACCCATCGGCTGCTCCAGAAGGACGTCCGGTTCCACGCCCTGGGCCTCTTGGTGGTGGACGAGGAGCAGCGCTTCGGCGTGGCCGCCAAGGAGGCGCTGAAACGGCTCAAGCGCGAGGTGGATGTCCTCACCCTCACCGCCACGCCCATTCCTCGGACGCTCCACATGGCGACGCTGGGGGTGCGGGACGTCAGCACCATCGAGACCCCGCCCGAGGAGCGCCTGGCCATTCGCACCTATGTGACGCCGCACGACGCCCAGGTCATCACCGAGGCGATCCAGAGCGAACTCGCGAGGAGCGGGCAGGTCTTCTTCGTGCACAACCGCGTGGAGAGCATCCACACCGTGGCCCGGGAGCTGAAGCGCCTGGTGCCCGAGGCCCGGATCGCCGTGGCCCACGGGCAGCAGAAGGAGGCCACCCTGGAGCGGATCATGGTGGACTTCTACCTGAAGAAGGTGGACGTCCTCCTCTGCACCACGATCATCGAGTCGGGGCTGGACGTGCCTTCGGCCAACACCATCATCATCGACCGGGCGGACACGCTGGGCCTGGCGCAGTTGTACCAGCTCCGCGGCCGGGTGGGGCGCGACCGGTACCGGGCCTTCGCCTACCTCCTGGTGCCGGCCGAGGGCGGGATGACCGAGGTCGCGCGGCGGCGCCTGCAGGTCATCGCCGAACTCACCGAGCTGGGCTCCGGTTTCAGGATTGCCACGCGGGACCTGGAGATCCGGGGCGCCGGGAATCTCCTGGGAGCGGAACAGTCGGGCCACATCGCGGCCGTGGGCTTCGACCTGTACACGCAGCTCATGCAGGAGACCATCCGCGAGCTGAAGGGCGAGCCGGTGGAGGTCGCGGTGGATCCGGTCATCCGGTTGCGCGCCGAGGGATTCATCCCCGAGGGCTACGTCTCCGATCCCACGCTCCGCCTGAACCTCTACAAGCGCCTGGCGGCCATCCCGGATGCCGAGCGCCTCCGGGATTTCGCCGAGGAGCTTTACGATCGCTTCGGGCCGGTCCCGCCGGAGGTGCGTTGGCTGCTCACGGTGATGGATCTCAAGATCCAGGCCCGGGCCCTCAAGGTGCGGGAGATCGATGCCCGCCGGGAGGCCATCCGGCTCACCTTCGCGCCGGACCCGCCTGTCTTGCCTGAGGCCATCCTGGCCCTGCTGCGATCGGAACGCGGGCGCCTGAGATACCTCCCCGAGGAGGCGCTGGAATACCGGACCCCGCCGGGCGCGGGGCCGGAAGCCCGCGTGGAAGCGGCCAGAAACCTCTTGCAAAGACTCCGAGCCGGTGCTAGGGTCGCGTGATCCGCGACCGGGAACATCTTCCTCCGAGCACACGACGAAAGAAGGAGTGATCCGTGTTCCGCATGACATGGAAGCGTCTTCTGGTGGCCGCAGGGTGTGCCCTCGTCGCCGCCGCCTGCGGGAAGGGCGGCGGCGATGGCCAGGCCCAGGGCCCTACGGTCCTCAAGGTGAATGACAAGACGTTCACGACGGCGGACCTGGAACGGGAGCTCAGTCAGGAACTCCGGCGCGCCCCGCAGGAGATGCAGCAGTACCTCGTCACCAAGGAGGGGCAGAAGCAGTTCCTGGATCGGCTGGTCCGCCGGGAGCTCTTGCTGCAAGAGGCAGAGAAGCAGAAGATGGGCGAGCGACCCGAGGTGGCGGAGCAGGTGGCGGCCCTCCGACGGGATCTGATGCTCCGCGCCCTGCTCCAGGAGGAGGTCGGCGCCAAGGTCACGGTGGAAGACAAGGACGTCCAGGAATACTTCACGGGCCACCCGGAGGACTTCTCGGGAGACCAGATCCGCGTCCGCCACATCCTGGTCAGGACGGAGGAGGAGGCCAAGTACGTCCTGGAGCGAGCCAAGAAGGAGCCGTTCGAGGCGCTGGCCAAGGAGTTGTCCAAAGACACCGCCACCGCGGGCAACGGAGGTGACCTGGGCTACCTACGGCGGGAGCAGATGTTCCCGGACTTCGCCAAGGCCGCCTTCGACCTGAAGCCGGGCGAGCTGAGCGGCGTGGTGAGGACGCCCTTCGGGTTTCATCTCCTCAAGCTCGTGGACCGGAAGAAGGGCCAGCCGCTCACCTTCGAGCAGGTCAAGGAGCCGCTGCGTCGGCGACTCACCGACGAGCGGCAGAACCAGCGATACCAGGAGTGGATGAAAGGCCTGGAGGCCGCGGCCAAGATCACCCGGGACGACTCCTTGCTCCCCGTGGGGAAGTTGATGCCGCCCGCCCCCGACGCCGGCAGCCCGCCTCCCGGGGACGGCAAGGGCGGCGGTAAGTCGTGAGGCAGAGCATGCGCGGCGTGACGCGTGGCATTGGGCTGGCGCTGGCCCTCATCTTGCCGACGGCCCCCGCCCTGGCCCAGACGCCCGCTTCTGTCGGGGCGACCGGGCAGCCGGCGGCAGCATCCGGGGGAATGGCGCTGGACCGCGTGGTGGCCGTGGTCAACGATGAGGCGCTCACCCTGAGCGAAATCCAGGAGGAGGGCCAGCCGGTCGTCCGGAAGATCTTCCAGGATTTCGTCGGGCCGGAGCGGGATCGGCGCCTGGAAGAAGCCGAGAAGGGGCTCCTGGATGATCTGATTAGCCGCCGGCTGATGTACCAAGTGGCAAAGCGCGAGGGAATGTTGCCGTCGGAGGCCGAAGTCAACGGGGCCATCGAGGAACTGAAGAAGAACAACAACGTGACCGACGATGCCCAGTTCCGCGCCATGCTGCGGGCCGAAGGACTCACCCTGGAACAGGTCCGGCGGACCGTCGGGGAGCGTCTGGCCATCGCACGCCTCTTGGCGCGGCAGATCCGCTCGTCGATCATCATCACTGAGGACGAGCTGCTGAAGTACTACCAGTCCAATCAAGAGAAGTACCAGAGGACTCCTCAGGCGGAGATCCGTCACATCCTCTTCCCCGTCCCGGAGGGCGCGGATGAGGCCGCCGTTCGCGCGCGCGCGGAGGAGGCACGGACCAAGATCGCGGCGGGGGCGGACTTCGCGACGGTTGCGAAGCAGTATTCCGATCCGTCCTCCGGGGCGTCGGGGGGCGAGGTGATGACCGTCCACCGGGGCGAGTTGGCGGCCGAGATCGAAGGCGCGGCCTTCGGCTTGCCGGCGGGGGGGCTGAGCCCTCTCATCCGGACGGAGGTGGGATGGCACCTGATCAAGGTGGAGCGAGTTCAGGCCGAGGCGGTCGCGCCCTTCGCCGAGGCGCGGGATGCCATCCGGGACCAGTTGTTCCAGGAGAAGTTCGAGGCCAAGCGGAAGGAATGGCTGGCGGGCCTGCGGTCGCAGGCCTTCATCCAGGTCCTGATCCAGCCGGGGGACCTGCAGACCCAAACCGCCAAACCGTAGGATATCGCGCCCTGTTTCCCGTCCCGTTCGTGGCATGGCCCTCTTTCCCTCCACCATCCCGGTCCTCCACGACCTGCTTCTCGGCCTGGCCCGCTTCTTCGTGTACCGGGGCCTGGTAGGCGCCTCCCGCTGAATCCCACGTGAACGAACCGCCATGACGCCAATCCCGCCCCGGGCGGGACAAGGATCTGATGGTCCGATCCTTTCATGCAAGAACGCGAGAACCGGTTCCTGGGACCCTCACGACTCTCGCTTCGTTTCTTCCAGAAGGGCATTCACCTGGTGTTCTTGTCCGGCCGAAGGCGGGATTGGTGGTTGGGAATTTTGGATTGGGCTCAAAGCTGTCCGGTCTCGTCCCAGGTGTCGAGCAGGCGCTGGTAGGCGGGGTCCCGGTACCGCCCCAGGAGAAACGCTGGCGCATAGTGCGGCAGGGTCCCGCCGGTCAGATGCGCGGCCAAGAGTTCCCCGGCGGCGCACGCCGCCATGACGCCGAAGCCCGACAGCGCGCCGATCACGTACGCACCCTCCACCGGCAGCGGTCCGATCAAGGGGCGATTCTCGCGCGTCTTGGTGTAATAGCCAGCGTCAATGGCCGGCCGCGGCGCCCTGTCGAGGTACGCCTCCAATCCGGGGAGCATCGTCGTAAGCCCCCGCAAGACGATCTCGAAGTAGTATGGATCGAACCGGGGCGGCCAGACCGGCTCCACCTGCGGCGTGTGATACGCCCACAACATCAACAGGACGTTGTTGTCCGGCCCACCCTCCGGGCGGAGGTGAGCGCCCGACGGCAGCTCCTGCAACAATCGCTTCGTCTCGTCGGATTGGGCAAGCAAGGCGCGCTCTTCCTCCGGCCAGGCCAGAACCTGAGGATCGGCCCAGATGAGCATGGGGGCATGGCGCGGCACGACCCCCCGTTCGTCTCGAAAGGTCACCATGGCATGGAGCTCGGAGAAGACTGGAAGATCCACGCCCAGCATGGCGCCGACCTCTCTTAGGAAGGGTCCGGCCCCGTTGACGAAACAGTCGGTGGCGATGCGGTCACCGCCCTGGAGCCGGACCGCCCGCACGCGGCCCCTCTCGACATCGACGCCCTCGAGGCGGGCAGAGACGAAGGTGACGCCGCGCTCCCGCGCCCGCTCCAGGAGATACATTCCCAGTTGCTGCGCGCTCAGCCATCCGCAGCGGCGGGCGTGCAGCACTGCGACCGTGCGTGTGGAGAGATAGGGAAAGTGCCGACGAATGAGGGCGGGGTCGACAATCAGGTCTGCGCCGGATGACGGTTCGGCGAATCCCTGGGGCGGTGCGGGCCGATATGGGGCGTCGCCGGGATGGCAGCGCCCCGGACCGGCGCCCAGGGCCGTGGACTCTTCCGCCGCGCGGCGCAACGAGGGGATTCGCGTTGGATCGGCCGTGGCGTAGAGGTACCCACGCCGATTCAGATTGAACGCATTGCCGCTCTCGCGGGCCAGATCCTCCATGAGGTCGATGCTGCGGTTCATCAGGCTGACCATGGTGTCCCCGGGCCCCGGCCACCAGTTGCGATAGCATTCGGTCGACTTGTCGCTCGTCAGCGTGAGCGGGGGGCGCTCATCCACCAGGACGACGTTCTGCAGGCCATGCCTGACGGCCAGATGATAGGCGGCGCTCACCCCCGCAATGCCCGCGCCGCAGATCACGACATTGGCAGTCGATCTTCCCAAAGGCTTTTCCTCTCTCCGGGGATCCCGATGTCGCGAGGCGGGTGTGGCCGAGTGATGGGGGAAGCGCCCGGCGCGCGACGGCGGGACCGAGGTAAATCAATGGGGCTCACCGGTCGCGGAAGGTCTTCCGGAGCTTGCGGACCATGATGTCGCGCTTGGCCGGGCTCAGCCGGTCCACGAAGAGGACACCGTTCAGATGGTCCAGCTCGTGCTGGAAGATGCGGGCCAGCAGGCCCTCCCCCTCGACCTGGATGGGCCGCCCGGCGCGCTCCAGGCCCCGGACCAGGACCCGCCGAGCCCGTCGCACCTCTTCGCGGAAATCGGGAATGGACAGGCAACCCTCCTCGGTGACGAGCGCGCCGTCGGCTTCGACCAGTTCGGGATTGATCACGACCAGAAGCTTCGACGGGTCGTGATCCTCGGACGGATTGGCCACGAAGAGGCGGAGGGGACTGCCCACCTGATTGGCGGCCAAGCCCACCCCGGGCGCCGCGTACATAGTGGCCACCATGTCGTCGATGAGCCGATCCAGGTCGCCGTCGAAATTGGCAACGGGCCGGGTCGGTTTGCGGAGGATCGCATGGCCGTAGGTGAGAATGCGCCGGGCTCCCGGCGGACTCGGGGAGGGCATCGTCAGGCGAGCGGCAGGCTGGCCGCGGCGTTGAGATCCCAGCCGGCCCGGTCCCCGCGCCGGAGGCGGACGGCGCCGGCAGCGGCGATCATGGCCGCGTTGTCCGTGCAGAGCGCCGGGGAGGGGATGAAGATCTGGATCCCCTCGGCCTCTGCCTCGGCCTGGAGGGCCTGCCGCAGGGCACCGTTGCAGGCGACGCCGCCCACCACCACGATCCGGCTGACCGACAGGTCCCGGGCGGCAGCCATCACCCGCTCTGTCAGCATGTCCACGGCCGCCTGTTGGAAGCTGGCGCAGAGATCGCGCAACTCCTGAGAGCCGGCCGGCGGAACTCCCGGTGCCGGGCCTGCGCTTGTCATCCTTTTCAGGCCCTTCAGGTGGTGCACCACCGCCGTCTTGAGGCCGCTGAAGCTGAAGTCCCGGTTGCCATTGCTGAAGGCCGCCCGGGGGAACGGAATCGCCTGGGGGTCGCCGCCCTTGGCCTCCCGCTCGATCGCCGGGCCGCCGGGGTAACCCAGGCCCAGGAACTTGGCGACCTTGTCGAAGGCCTCGCCGGCCGCATCGTCCCGCGTCCGGCCCAGCAACCGATACTCGCACTCGACCGACACGTGGTACAGATGCGTGTGGCCCCCCGACACCACCAGAGCCACGAAGGGGTGGGCGAGCGCCGGAAATTCCAGGAAGGCGGCTGCGATGTGTCCCTCGAGGTGGTTCACCCCGACCAGGGGGAGTTCCCGGGCGAAGGCGATGGCCTTGGCGACGGACACGCCCACGAGGAGCGACCCCACCAGCCCTGGCCCCACCGTCACCGCCAGCGCCGCGAGGTCCGCAAGGCTTACGCCGGCATCGGCGAGGGCGCGGTCCAGGACTGGATGGATCGCCTCGAGGTGGCGGCGGGAAGCGAGTTCCGGGACAATCCCGCCGTAGGGGGCGTGCAGCTCCACCTGGGAGGCCACGACGTTGCTCCGGATGCGGCGGCCGTCCTCCAGAACCGCTGCGGCCGTCTCATCACAGGAGGTCTCGATGCCGAGAACGAGCTGCATGGACCTGGGCAATCGGCCAACCCGGAATCCCTGATTGCCAAGTTGCCGGGTTGCCTGTGGTTGCAGACCTAGCCGGCCGACTTCGCCTCGGCCTTCGCAGGCGGGACACTCTTCTCCAGGATCTTCGTCGCCTTCAGGATCTCCACGGCTCGTTGGAGCTGGACGTCTTTCTGAAGATCCACCACGTCCCGACGCCCGATCTCCACGCTCTCACCCTCCTGCTCACCGATCCGCTGCTCGCGCGGGCGCTCGCCGGCCGCCAGGCGGCGCGTATCCTCCTGGCGTTGCGCCGTGAGTTCCGGCTTGGGCAGCTCCACGATGATATCCGGGGTGATCCCGATCCCATGGATGGACCGGCCGCCGGGGGTGAAGTACTTGGCCGTGGTCAGGCGCAGGCCCGACCCGTCTGAGAGCGGAATCACCGTCTGGACCGACCCCTTGCCAAAGGTCTTGGTGCCAATCAGCACGGCCCGCTTCCAATCCTGGAGGGCGCCGGCCACGATCTCCGAGGCGCTGGCCGAGCCGCCGTTGACCAAGACCACCATGGGCCACTTGGGCAGCCCGTTGCTGTGTTCCGCGGTGAAGCGGAGGTCCTGGTTCTTGATGCGCCCCTGCGTGTAGACGATGAGCTGGCCCTTGTCCAGGAACATGTCGCTTACCGCCACCGCCTGGTTCAGCAGGCCGCCCGGATCATTCCGGAGGTCCAGGATCAACGCGGCATCGCCGGCCTTCTCGGCCTGCTCCAGCGCCTTCTCCAGATCCTTCGAGGTCTTCTCCTGGAACGAGGTGATGCGGACGTAATAGATGCCATCCCCCAGATCCTTGCTGCGGACGCTGTGGACCTCGATCGTCTCGCGAACCAGCGTGATGTCCATCGGCTCCAGGGACCCCTCCCGCAGGATACTGATGGTCACCTTGGACCCTTTGGGCCCGCGCAGCTTGCGGACCGCGTCCATCAGGGTCATGTCCTTGGTGGGTTGGCCCTCGATCTTCACAATCCGGTCGCCGGGCTGGACGCCGGCGCGTTCGGCCGGGGTGCCATCAATCGGGGCGACCACGGTTAGCATCCGGTCCTTCACCGTGATCTCGATGCCCAGCCCGCCGAAACTCCCCTGGGTCTCCACCTGCATCTCCCTGAAGGCGTCGGGCGGCATGAAGGCGCTGTGAGGGTCCAGCGTGTCTAGCATCCCCTTCACCGCGCCGTAGATCAAGTCCTGGGAGTTCACCTCTTCCACGTAGTTGGACTGGATCAGCGAGAGGATCTCGGTGAAGACCTTGAGCTTGTCGTAGGTGTCTTCGACGGCCGTGATCCCGCGCTGGACCCCCCCGGTGAAGACGAGAAGCACCAGGGTGCCGGCGATGACCACGCCCTTCCACCAACCGCTGTGTCGGACGGAAACCATGCGAATACCCTCCATTACTGGGGACCTCGGCCCGGGATCCCGCCGACGGCGGGATCGCCCCGTGACCACCTGTGCATCCGTGTGCCGGTCGCGCTGCGGGGAGAACGCCAGGGCCTGCGGACGGCGTTCAAGGCCTCCGGGGCTGAAGCCAGGCCAGCGGGTCCTGCGGCTTCCCCTTGTGGCGTAGCTCGAAGTACAGTAGCGGGCCCTCCAGCGACCCGGTGTCTCCGACCTTGCCGATCACCTGCCCGCGCGAGACACTCTCGCCCGGGCGGATCAGGATCTCGGACGCGTGGGCGTACAGCGTGAAGTAGCCCCCCCCATGATCCAGGATGATCAGCCGACCGTAGCCCTTGAACCAGTCGGCGTAAATAACCGACCCCTCCGCCACCGCCACGATGTCCTTGCCCTCGGGCGCGGCGATCTCGATCCCGCGGTTGAACGTTACGGTGTGGAACCGCGGGTGCTCCTGCCGCCCGAAGGTGGAGCCCAGGGGGCCGGCCGCCGGCCAGGGAAGCTTGCCCTTGAGCCGCTCGAAGCGGCCGTCATCGCGAAAGTCGGGGGCCTCCTCTTTCCCGCCCGGGGCCTCGCGTCGCGCCGGGGCGCGGCTGCTGCGGCGCTGCCGCTCCTCCTCGCTCTGCAGCCGCACGATGAGCGCCTGCAGGTCCTTGGCCGACGCCTCCAGCTCCTTGATCTTGGTCAGGTGGCCCGCCTTCTCCTCCCGGACGCTGGCCAGGAGGATCCGGCGCTTACGCTGTTCCTCGGCGATCTGCCCGCGGGTGGTGGCGGCCTTCTCCTTGGCGTCGGCCACCTCGGCATTGTAGCGCGTGAGTTCGGCGCGCTTCTGGGAGAGGTCGGCCAGCGTCGCGCTGTACGTCTGCATCAGGCGCTGGTCCTGCGCCGCCACGGCCGACAGGTACTTCAGGCGGCGGCCTGCCGCCGAGAAATCCTCCGCCGAGAGGAGCATGCGCACGTACCCGAATCGGCCTTGCTTGTAAATGGCTCGTAGCCGCTGCCCAAGCAGCGACCGGCTGCGCGTGAGGCGCCCCTCGGTCGCGGCGATCGCCTGCGACAGGCTGCCAATCCGCTGGGTGCTGTCTCGGAGCTTCGCCTCGAGCCCCCGGAGGGTTTGCGTCCTCTCCTTGAGGGTCTGCTCGAGGCGCTGGAGCTCCCGCGCCAGGACGGCCTCTTTCTGCCCGGCCTCCCTGGCTTTCTCGCGCTCGCGGCCCAGCTCCCGCTGGACCTCCCTCAGGCGCTCCCGACTCTCTTGTGTTCGGGGCGCCTTGCCCTCCGTCGCCCCGAAGGCGAGGCCGGCCCCGCCGAGCAGGATGGCCCAGACCAGCAGGAGGCCGGTGAACCGGCGACACCGCATCACGGGCAGGATCATCCTCCGACCCACTCAGGCGCGCAGGAAGCGACCCACCGAGATGAGGCTGCCGAATGCCCCCACCCCCGCCCCGGCCACGAGCATGGCGCCCACCCACTGGGGATCGAGGAAACTGCCCACGCCCATGCCGAAGATCTGTCCCGGCGTGAGCTGGAGCTGCCAGAGGGTGGCCCGGTAGGCCCCGAACAAGAGCAGCAGGGCCAGCGCCGCCCCCAGCCCCCCCTGGATCATCCCCTCAAGCAGGAACGGGGCCCGGATGTGGAGCTTGGTGGCACCCACGAGCAGCATGATCTCGATCTCCTCCGCCCGGGCGTACACCGCCAGGCGGATCGTATTGCTCACGATCAAGAGCGAGGCCATTCCCAGCGCCAGGCCCACGCTCAGCCCCAGCAGCCGGAGCATCCGGACGGCGGCGGTGAGGCGGTCCACCCACTCCTGGCCGTACAGGACGTCCTCCACGCCCTCCAGGCGGCCGAGGGAGGCGGTGAACTGGCGGAGGGCTTCCGGCGTCTGGTACGCATCGTAGATCCGGAGCTGGAGCGAAGCCGGGATGGGGTTCTCGCCCAGGCCCTCCAGGAGCGACTCCTTCCCCTTCAGCTCGCGCTTGAAGCTCTGCAGGGCCTCCTCCTTGGAGGTATAGGTCACGGCCTTCACGGCGCGCTCGCTCTGGATCCGCTTCTTGAGGAGGGTGAGCTGCTCCGCCGTGATCCCGTCCTCCAGGAAGACCGTGACCTGGAACTGCTCTTTCCACTCGCTGACCAGGGCCCCTAGGTTGCCAGTGATGATCAGAAAGATGCCCACGATCACGAAGGAGAACGCGATCGTCCCGATGGAGGCCAGGCCACCCCAGCCGCTCCGCCGGATGTTGACCAGGGCATCCTGGAGAATGTACTGCAGGCGTTCCACGCGTGCGACCCTCGATTCCGCGTGGCCCTCCGACGGCCTCCCGGGCCCCCGGAGGACCACGGCTTCCCATCTATGGATCGAGCCGGCCAGAAGCTACAGATGCTCCTCGACGAGGCGGCCCCCCTTCAGGATGATCGCGCGCCGCCCCAGATCCCGCACCATGTCCATGTCGTGCGTCGCCACGACAACGGTCGTCCCCTTGGCGTGGATGTCGCCCAGCAGGCGCATCACGTCCACGGCGAGTTCGGCGTCGAGATCGCCTGTGGGCTCGTCCGCCAGGAGCAGCACGGGATCGTTCATCAGCGCCCGGGCGATGGCCACCCGCTGCTGCTCGCCGCCGGAGAGCCGGTACGGCGTCATCTGGACCTTGTGGCTCAGCCCCACCAGCTTCAAGAGGTTGGCCACCTTGCGCTTGCCCACCGCCGCGGGGATTCCCAGGACCCGGTAGACCAACGCCAGGTTGTCAAAGATCGAGCGATCCCGCAGGAGCTTGAAGTCCTGGAAGATCACGCCGATGCTCCGCCGCAGGTGCGGGATGGCGCGCCCCGGCAGTTTCACGACGTTCCGGCCGTTCACCAGGATCTGGCCCGAGGTCGGCAGCTCGTCGCGGAAGATCAGGCGGAGCAGCGTGGTCTTCCCGGCGCCGCTGGGGCCGGCGATGAAGACGAACTCGCCCTTCTGGATGTGGAGGTTGATATCAACGAGGGCTTCGACGTCCCTGCCGTACGTCTTGTAGACATGGAACAACTGGATCATGGACGGGTTGCCGGGACACCCGGCGTGGCGATCACCATGGCGCTGCCTCCAACTCACCACCCATCGGAAACGTAAGAGTAACGGCTTTCCCGGACCTTTGCAACGAAATTTCAGGACGGGGCGAGCGCTGAGAGTGTGTGAAGAAATCGTCGCCGGGCCGAGAGCCCGACTGTAACCTCTTGATTCTCCGTGGGTGAAAAATGCGCTTGCCGCCGATTCGCCGATATTTTCACACACTCTGAATCGCCAGGTGGCTCTCGGGCCATCGGGCCGCCGATTCGCGTCCGGGAGGGACGCCCCCTTAAGGCGGAGGCGTTCCCCACGGCCGCAGCGATCGCGGACAAGGCCGCGCCGGCTGCGAGGAGTCGCCTTGCGGGCAAAGCGATCCAGGCGGGCCGAAACCGCTTGACCGCGCGTTGGAGTGGAGTAGACTCCGATCGAGCGCGGGGAGAGCAATGCACCGGCTCGCGGCAGCAGAGGGGCGGCCATGACGACGCGCCCGGCTAATCCGGCCCCATCGGTCACACTGGCGAAAGGCTGGGCTCTCGGGGCCGGCATCACGCCCAACGTTCGCGCGCTGGGGGCGGTCTCGCTCCTCACGGACACCAGCACGGAGATGGCCTACCCGCTCCTGCCGCTCTTCCTCACGCGAACCCTGGGGGCGGGGACGGCGTTCGTCGGGCTCGTGGAAGGGGTGGCCGAGACCACGGCCAGCCTGCTGAAGTTGATCTCGGGCTGGCTGTCGGATCGCCTTCGGCGCCGGAAGGCGCTGGTGGCGTGGGGCTACGGGCTGTCCTCCCTCACCCGCCCGCTGATGGCCATGGCGCTCCTCCCGAGCCACGTCCTGGGCATCCGGTTCCTGGATCGGGTCGGGAAAGGCGTCCGGACCTCGCCGCGGGATGCGCTGATCGCCGATTCCACCCCGGCGGGGGCGCGGGGAGCCGCCTTCGGCTTTCACCGCGCCATGGATCATCTGGGCGCCGTGGCGGGACCCGTCCTGGCCTTCCTCTTTCTGCCCGTGGTCGGGGGAAGCTATCGGGCGATCTTCTGGCTAGCCAGCATCCCCGCGGCCCTGTCTGTGCTCGTGCTCGTCTGCGCCGTGCGGGACGTCCTCGCGCAGGAGGCGCCCGCGCGCCTCCCCCTCCTCACCCTCCGGCCGTACGATGCGCGCTTCAAGGCCTTCCTCGGCATCGTGACGCTCTTCACCCTGGGAAACAGCAGCGATGCCTTCCTGCTCCTGCGCGCGCGGGAAGTGGGCGTAGCTGAGGCGGCCGTTCCGCTCTTGTGGGCGGCGCTCCACGCCGTGAAGTCCGCGAGCTCGCTTTGCGCCGGAATTCTGTCGGACCGCATCGGCCGGCGGGGGACGATTGTCGCCGGGTGGCTTACGTACGCGGCCGTGTATGCGGGGTTCGCCGTGGCGGGAAGCCCGGGGCAGGCCTGGGGACTCTTTCTGGTCTATGGCCTGTACTTCGGCCTCACCGAGGGCGTGGAGAAGGCGCTGGTCGCCGACCTCACGCCGGCGGCAGCCCGCGCCAGCGCCTACGGCGTGTACCACACGGCCATCGGGATCACAGCGCTCCCCGCCAGCCTGCTGACGGGTTGGCTCTGGCAGCGGTTCGACGCGGGCGTCGCCTTCGGCACGGGAGCCATCCTGGCGGCGGCCGCAGCGATCCTGCTGTGGGCCCTCCTGCGTGAGTCCGGGCGATCAACTTGACTGCGGACGGCCGCCCCAGACTTGGCAGGGCGCCGCCTGTTCGCTGCGATCGGAATCGATGCCTCCCGATTTCCTTCTCGAGTGCACGGCGTGCGGGAGCGAGGCCGTCTGGGATACGGACGCCGTCCCCCCGGTGGGCTGTCCGGAGGTGGGCCACCCCGTCCTCTGGTTCTGCCAGGCCTGCGGGGCAGAATCGCGCCACACGATCGTTGACCTGTACGTGGTGATCGACAAGCTGCATCACGAGATCTGCCTCGCCACCGAGCTGGACCGGTCAACGGTGGACCGGGTCATGGCCGAGGTGTACCGCCAGAGGCAGCGCGAATCGGAAGAGGCGCCGACGGCCCGGCTGGATCCGGCCCGGGAGGTGGAGGAGGTCGCCGAGGGGGCCGGCGTCCCATTGGACGTGGTCGAGCGGATCTCCGTGGCAGAGACGGCCTGGATGCTCCGGCGCGGGTATCTCGTGGAAGTTGGCCGTGGTGAGTGAGCGACCGCTCTGGGTCAGGGCATTCCCGCTCCGCTTCTCCCGAAACGGGCCCCGGCCGAGGACCTGGACACGCGCGATTGGGTTGCGGACACCTCGTCCCGGATCTATCGCAGCCGCGAGGAGGTCGCGACCCGCATCCTGGAGTTCGACGGGGGACGCCCCGGGGCGCTGAATGGCGGGATCATCCTCATGCACCTCAACACGCGCCGTCAGACGGATCGGCCCCATTTAGCCCTGCCCCAGCTTCTGAAGAGCCTGCAGGATCAGGGCTACCGCCTCGTCACGGTGTCGGAGGTTCTCGCTCGCGCCACGCCTCGCCACGCCGTCGTGGCCTCGAGCGCAACCCCCCGGTCCTCTGCCAGGGTCCAGGGGCTCACCCGGTAGCGTCGAATTCCCTCGCCACCGCCGGGTGTCTCCCTTTGCTCTGTTCCGCCGCGCGAGCGCATGGTAGACTCTTCTGGCGGCACCGAGGAACGCGGCCCATGCCATTCGCACCGGCCCGCAGCAGGCCGAAGGAGGAGACGCGATGAACGTTCAGATTTTCGTGGAACCGGTGGCGCGCCACCAGGAATTGGCCGCGGCCATGAACGCGTGGCTGGCCGGGCATCCGGGCGTCGAGGTCGAGGACGAGACCGTGCAGATCTTCCACAATCACACGACCAATGCCGACGACGTCCTGGTCATGCTCTTCTACAAGGAGAAGGCCCCCCGGAAGGCAGGGGCGAAGGCCTGAGGGGCCAACAGGGTGAGGCGGCGCGGGGTGGGACGGGCTGGTCCGGGCCGTCGGTGAAAAGACGCACAGGGCGAGGGGAACCCCCTCGCCCTGTGCGAACGCCTGGCGGCGGGACCGCGTCCCGCTACTTCTTGCGCTTCTCGATGGGCTCGAAGTCCCGGATGGCCACGCCGCTGTAGACCTGCCGCGGCCGCGCGATCTTCTGCTCCGGGTCCGTGATCAACTCCTGCCACTGGGCCAGCCACCCCGACATCCGGGGGATGGCGAAGAGGACCGTGAAGAAGTCGGTGGGGAAGCCCACGGCCTCGTAGATGATCCCGGAGTAGAAGTCCACGTTGGGGTACAGCTTCCGCTTGACGAAGAGCTCGTCCTCCAGGGCGATCCGCTCGAGTTCCATGGCGATGTCGAGGAGCGGGTTCCTTCCCGTCACCTCGAAGACCTGCTCGGCCAGCCGCTTGACGATCCGCGCCCGGGGATCGTAGTTCTTGTACACCCGGTGGCCGAACCCCATCAGGAGGGCCTTGCGACCCTTCACATCCTGGACGAACTGCGGGATCTTGTCCTTGGACCCGATCTGCCGCAGCATGCGCAGGACCTGCTCGTTGGCCCCGCCGTGCAGCGGCCCGAACAGCGCCGCGGTGGCTCCGGCGGCGGTGCAGGAGGGATCGGTCTCGGAACTGCCGACGCTCCGCATGGCGTTGGCGCTGCAATTCTGCTCGTGATCGGCATGGAGAATGAACAGGACGTCCAGCTCTGATAAGAAGAGGGGAGATGCCAGGGCATCTCCCCTTTGCTTGGAAAGCGAAATCCAGTTCATGAAGAGGGAGGCCGGAAAATCCTCCCTCAGCGAGGAAGCATCAGGAAAGCTTCCGGCCACCCTCCGCGGCCCACTTCTCAAGCATGGCAGTTGTGACGGACTTGGGCCGTTCGATGGCATAACCCAGGGCACGGTCCCAGGTGAGGTTGGCCATGACGCCGAGGGCGCGGCCGATGCCGAAGAGGACGGTGTAGAAGTCCCACTCGCGGACTCCATAGTACCACTGGATAACCCCGGAGTGGGCATCCACGTTCGGCCAGGGGTTCTTGGCCTTGCCCTGCTCCGTGAGAACGCCCGGGGCGCACTCGAAGATCATGCTAACGATCTTGAAGAGCGGGTCGTTGGGCAGGTGCTTGAGGCAGAACTCACGCTGCGCCATGTACCGGGGATCGGTCTTGCGGAGAACGGCGTGGCCGTAGCCCGGGACAACCTGGCCGGCTTTGAGGGTATCCCACAGCGCCTTGGTAACGTTCTCCTTGGTCGGTTCGGCGCCGCCCAGCCTCTTCTGGAACTCCATGATCCAGGTGAGCACTTCCTGGTTGGCGAGGCCGTGGAGCGGGCCGGCGAGGCCATTCAGAGCGGCTGAGTAGGCGTAGTAGCCATCCGAGAGGGCCGAGGCAACGAGGTGGGCGGTGTGGGCGGAGACATTGCCCGACTCGTGGTCGGAGTGAAGAATGAAATACATTCGCATGACGTCGTCATAGGGCTTGGCGACGCCACACATCTTGGCATAGTTGGCGCCCATGTCGAGTGCTGGGTCGATAGGGATGTGCTGGTCATTCTTATACTTGTAGCGGTAGATGTAGGCGGCGATGACGGGAATCCGGGCTACCAGGTTGCTGGAGTCCTCGTACATGAACTCCCATGCGGTCATCTTGTTGAACTTGCCGGAGTTGTAGAACTTGACGAATTCCGAATCCCGCTGCATGGAGAGAATACCGGCCGAGAGCATCACCATCGGGTGGCTGTCCTTGGGGAGAGCCCTGATAACATCGAATATGTAGGAGGGAACCTTCTGTCGCTCTTTCCACTCGGCCAGAACTCCATTCACCTCGGCCTGGGTTGGTACATCGCCGGTCAGGAGAAAATACCAAAAAGCCTCGACGGTCGGGTATTCGGAGCCGGGGGCCTTGGGAAGTGCTTGCATGGTCTCAGGGATCGTCTTGCCGCGGAAGCGGATCCCTTCAAAGGGATCAAGGTAGGAAATATCGGTAACCAGACAACGAACGTCTCGAGCGCCACCAATGCACTGGTCAATGGTCACCTGGTCGATGATGACCTTGCCGAACTCCTTGACAAGGCGTGTCGTGCGGGGTCGGAACTCCTGGATTTTCGAAGCCAGCGTGTCCTTCAGTTTCGACATCTTGAATCTCCTTTCGACTTATGAGGTTTCGGTGAGGGTGATAGAAACCAAAAATGCCCCTGCAGACACCTGTACGCGTCGGACGAAGGTCGAAAGGATGGGCGAAGTAGAACGAGCGGCGCGACCGCTCGTGCAGAGCACAGGCAACTCCATTTCCAAAAAATCATACTCCCAGGCTTCTCACGATGCAAAAGAAAACTCTCCGGTGAAACTCGGTTTGTCTGAGTCTCGCGACAAGGAATCGGGAGGGATCCGGTTTTCATCCTGGGCCCTAGGGAATGGGAAGGAGGGCGAGCCATGACTGTCCAAGCGCGAGAGGTGATCGAAGAAGGACGGCAGAAGATTGCCTCGCTGGAAATGCGGATCCGCGAGCACCCGTACATCCAGGCGCTGGAGGCGCGGCGGGTGGATCGGGAGAAGCTGGCGATCTTCGCCGGCCAGCAAAGGCACATCATCGAGAGCGACCTCCGGAGTGTGGGGCTGATCGTAGCGCGCTCCGAGTCGCAAGCGACGCGAGACTTTTTCATGGGCATGCTCCAGGGCGAACGCGCGGCCCTGGAGGCCCTGGGAGCCTTCGGGAGAGCAGTAGGCCTTCCGGATGACCGGGCCCGGGCGGCTGAACCACTTCCGGGCGCGTTCGCGTACAGCGCCTATGTCGCGTGGCTTGCTCTGTACGGGTCGATGGCGGAATTTGCCGGGGCGTTTTTGGTCAACCTGGAGGCTTGGGGGGCCAACTGCGGTCGGATGAGTCGCGCCTTGCGCGACCTCTACGGCCTGACAGGAGCGGATGTCGCGTTCTTCGATCTGTTTGCGCTCACGCCACCCGGATTCGAGGAGCGGGGCATCGCCGTGGTGGAGGAGGGGCTGGCTCAGGGCGTGGATCCCGGACGCATCCATCGGGCGGCTCGGATGCTCCAAGGCTACGAGCTGCTCTACTGGGACACGATCCTTCAGACCATGGAGGCCTGATTGGCCACCCGAGGGGAGGAAACCATGCGGGCGAGCGATGCATTCCGCCAGGCCGCGCACGCGATCTGGGAGGCGAACGCTGCGCATCCCTTCGTGCGGGGGATCGGGGATGGAACACTCTCCGAGGAACGCTACCGGTTCTACCTGGCGCAGGATTACGTCTACCTTATTGACTTCAGTCGCTTCTTTGCCGTGGCCGCGGCCAAAGCGCCGAGCCTCGCGCCCATGGAGCGGTTCGCCAAGCTCTTGGATGAGACGCTGCACTTCGAGATGGACCTGCATCGGAGCCTCTGCGCCGAGTTCGGCATTTCCCGCCACGAGCTGGAACGGACCCGCCCCTCGCCGACGTGCCTGGCCTATACCAGTTATCTGCTCCGCATGGCGTACGAGGGTGAGGCCGGGATGCTGCTGGCCGCCCTCCTGCCATGCTCGTGGGGCTACGGCGAGATCGGCCTGCGCCTCAGGGGAAAGGGCCTTCCACCAGTCGCCCACTATGCCAAGTGGATCGAGACCTATGCTTCGGCCGGGTACCAAGAGATCGTGGAGTGGTTGCGCACGCTTTTCGACGAGGTTCTCGGCGATTTGGGAGGCATGCAGCGCAGCCGCCTTCAAGAGATCTTCGACACCTCGAGCCGGTGGGAATACCTCTTCTGGGAGATGGCGTGGAAGATGGAAGGCTGGCCGGTGTGAATCCGGCCGCACAACGACACTCAACATCACATCGACTGGTTCGACAGAATCGTCGAACACCCCGGAGTTTTTGTCGAACTTCGCCCAGATTTTCTGACGAGCAAAGAATCGGTAGGATGCTTTGAGGCATGCGGAACCCCGTGAATTTCCAAGGGCTGCAGCGTTCTCTGACGCGGAAGCCTTGCGGGCCGCAGGCTTGGCACAAGGGTTGCCCTCCTCTCTGGACAGCGATGATTCGCCAATCAACAATCTTCGAGGGAGAGGAGGTACCGGCAATGAGCAAGGCATTGGGTGTGGCGTTGGTGGCAGTGCTGGTCCTGGGAATTTTCGGAGCCGCCATGGCGTGGTGGGGCGGGCCAGGGAGGGGTACGGCTACGGTCCCGGGATGATGGGTTACGGCCCGCAGGGTCAGGGTGGCGGCTGGGGTCCGGGGTGGATGATGGGGCCGCGGCGCGGGATGCGCTCTTGCGCTACAAGTATCCGGGGAATGTGCGCGAGCTGGAGAACATCGTGGAGCGGGCGGTCCTCCTCTGCCGAGGCACGGTGATCGACCTCCCGGATCTCCCGGCGGTCACGCGACCGGGGGGGCGGGGCCCGGCCGAGCCCGAGGCTTCCCGGCTGCCGGACCTTGTGGCCGCCATCGAACGGCAGGCGATTCGGGCCGCCCTGGAGCGGCACAGCGGGATCCAGACGCAGGCGGCGGCCGCATTGGGCATCAGCGAGCAGGTCCTGCACTACAAGCTGAAGAAGTACGGCCTGGAAGGCCGCGGCGAACCGTGACCCCTTTTGTCTGGGCGGCGTCGCAGGCCTTTGCCGTTCCGGCGGCCTCGGGATGCAGCCAGGAGCGGGTCGGCCGGGAACCCGGATGAAGCTTTGCTTGACAGCGGGAGCGCACCGGGCTATGAAATAACGGATGTCAGGGTCCGGGAGGGGGCGGTGCGCGTTTCCTCCCCCCGGCCCAGGCTGCTTGGGCTCCCCCGGTCTCGGAGCTGCCGGCTCGTGCGCGGCGAACCCGGGGCACAAGGGCGACGCGGCCACAGCGGAGAGGGGCGTGATGACCGACACCATCCTGCTGGTGGATGACGACCAGCTCATCCTCCAAATGGCCCGGGACGTGCTGGAGAGGGCGGGCTACCAGACTATATGCCTGCAGGAAGGTCGGGCGCTCGAAGCGACAGTCGCCTCGGCTCGCCCTTCCCTGGTTTTGCTCGACATCATGATGCCCGGGACGGACGGCCTGAGTCTGTGCCGTCAACTGCGGAGCGGTCCCGATGCCTTCCGCGGCCCCATTGTCATGGTCTCCGCCAAGCACTACGAGACCGATAAGCGGATCGCTCGCGAGGTCGGCGCCAACGCGTTCCTGGAGAAGCCCTTTGCGCCGGAGCGGCTGCTACAGACCGTGCAGGAGCTTCTGGCCCGAAAGATCTCGGTCCGCTTCTGGGGTGTCCGCGGCTCGATTCCCACCGCCTCGCGGGAGGCCGTCGGGTACGGAGGCAACACGCCCTGCGTGGAGGTCCGCATCAGCGGCGTCGACGACATCTACATCTTGGACGGCGGAACGGGCCTGCGGGAGCTGGGCCGCTCCTTGCGGGGGACCGAGGGGCCGGTTCATGGGTACCTCTGCTTCAGTCATTTTCACTGGGATCATATCCAAGGCCTCCCGTTCTTCGAGCCGGCGTACGCGTCGGGAAACGCCTTCACGCTCGTCGGCCCCGCCCAGCCCACGGCCGGCCTGATCCAGGTCCTGGGAGGGCAGATGGCCTCGGTCTATTTCCCCGTGGGCCTGGAGCAGTTCGGGGCCCACCTGGCATTTCAGGAGATTGACGAAGGAAGGGTCATGCTGGGCGGGGTGCAGGTTGACACCCTGTCCTCCCTCCACCCGGGCCGGTCCCTGATCTACCGCCTGGTCCACGAGGGCAAGCGGGTGATCTACGCCACGGATAATGAACTCCCCGCGGGGTGGAAACAGGCCGGCGGTTCCGATGCGCACGAGGTGGAAAGATTCGCCCGCTTCTTTGCGGATGCCGACCTGCTCATCCACGACGCCCAGTACACGCCCGAGGAGCTCACGCATCGCCGGGGCTGGGGGCACTCCGCGTGGACGGACGTCCTGGACCTCGCCATGGTTGCCGGGGTGAAGCAGCTCGTCCTGTTCCATCACGACCCGGACCATTCCGACGCCTTCCTGGATGCCGTCGGCAACGCGGTCCAGGAGCGGATCGCCGGATCCACCCCTTCCATCGCCTGCCAAATGGCCCGGGAAGGAGCCCTCGTCAGCATCTGCGTCAAGCCCTGATCCTTTCCCGGGACGTCTCGTCCCTCCGCAGCCACCCGTCTTCCTGGCCAGTTGGGATCAGGCCTTTATCACTTTACAATATGGCGAGTTACGAGAGCTTGATCCCCTCGCAGCTCGGGTGGCCCGGATTTCTGTCACCGGCCGGCGGCTCGCTCTCCCGTTCCCAGGACGCGCGCGGCCAGGAAGTCGCGGATCGCCCTGGCGACCTCGCCCGGCCGCTCCAGGATCAGGTGATGGCAGGTTTCCAGGATCTCGCGGAGCGTGGAGCGAGGGAGGGCCCGTCGCATCGCGACTGCCGTCCGGCGGTCGAGGATGCTGCTCCGCTCCGCTCGCAGGATGAGGGTGGGGCAGCCGATCCTGGGCAGGAGGGGCCAGGCCACCAGCGGGACGATGCGCGAAAAGAACTCCCGGTCGGGTCCGATGCTCCACCGGCCGTGGCCGCGGTGCCGTGCAGAGTGCAGGGCGAGCGCCCGAAGCCGAGCCGGCGGCGCCACCGTCTCCGGCGGGATCAAACGAAAGGTCCGGGCCGCGGCGTGGCGGGACACGAACCGGCGCGGTGGTCGGGCGCCGATCTGGCGCATCTCCGCCAAACCGTCGGCCGAGATGTCGGGGGTCGCGTCAACGATGACCAGGCTGCGGACGCGGCGCGGATGCCAGGATGCGGCGAGCATGGCGACCTTGCCGCCCAGGGAATGTCCCACCAGGTCCAACGGTCCCATGCCCAGCCCGTCTGCAAAACTTACCACGGCCCGCACGAGATCCTCCATGCGGTATCGCGGGGGACGGGGCCACTCGCTCTTGCCGTGGCCGGGGAAATCCAGGGCCAGCAGGCGGAAGCGCCCCGCCATGCGGGGGCACACCCAGTCCCACCAGTGGGAATTGGCAGCTCCCCCGTGAAGGAGGATGAGGGGCGGTGCGCCTTTCGGCCCCCAGGCCGCGTAGTGCAGGCGGAGGCCGCCAACCCAGACCACTTCTTCCCGCCGCGGCCACGCCCCGTCGGTCTTCGACATGGAGTCCTCCTCGCGCGCCATGTTCCCGGAACGGCATGGTCCATCCCGAAGCGACGCCCATCATACCATATCGCCGCCCGCCGGCATCGGCATCGGGACAGGCGCTGGCTTCTCCGTCGGTGCGGCGTGACGCCGGAAGGCTTGCACATCGGGGCCCGGGGCATTACATTTCCGGAGGACGTTCCGCAGCCAGCGGAAGGCTTCATCGGTTTGCGGGCGGAGGATCGGCGGCTGCACCTTTCCCGATTGCCCGAACGCCGTCCCCGGCTGGCGCATCCCGCCGGAGGGGCCTGCTGGGCGGGTCAGCCTCGCCCTCGCTCAGAGGGGGGTCCGCGACTGCCCGTGCTGGCCCAAGCCTCTCCGGCCCCGCCCGGACAGGCTGCGCCCGAAGAGGTCGCGGACCTCGGGGCCGGAGGCGGCGAGGGGAGCAAGGTCTTCCTGTTCAACTGCGACTGCCACAGCTTCGAGGAGGTCATCGCCCAACTCCTGAAGGCGGTGCCCGGCATGACCCACCCGCTGGCAGAGGAGCTGGCCTGGCGCGCCCACACGCACGGATTGACCGAGGTCTATCGTGGGAGCGCATCGGAGTGCGATCGCGTCGCCAAGGTCCTGGGAGAGACCGGGCTCATCGTGCAGGTCCTGTGATGGCGACGCCTCGCGCCTCGTCGCGCAGCCTGATATACTCGGGCCGCGTGCCTGCCCCCGCTCCGGTTGGACTCTTCACGCGAAAAGAAGGAGGGAGCCATGAGCTCGACCATCCCTGAGACATTCCGGGACCTGCTGACGAAGAAGACCTTTGCCCACCTGGCGACCATCATGTCGGATGGCAGCCCCCAGGTGACACCCGTGTGGTTCGATTTCGACGGGACGCACGTCCGGATCAATTCTGCCAAGGGGCGCGTCAAGGACAAGAACATGCGGCGCAATGGGCGGATCGCCTTGGCGATCCAGGATCCGGAGAACCCGTACCGCTACCTCGCGGTGCGAGGCCGGGTGGAAGAGATCACCGAGGCGGGCGCGGACGCCCACATTGATTCCTTGGCCAGGAAATACCTCGGCCAGGATCGGTACCCGTACCGCCAGCCGGGGGAAGTCCGGGTCATCTACCGTATCCGCCCGGAGCGCGTGTCATCCATGGGCTGATCCGCGTCAGGGCAGCCGAAGGGCTCCGGGCGGCCCGCGGAAAGAGGGGGGATCATGTCACTGGAGGCGCGCATCGTTCAGAACGCTGCCGACGCCATCATCGTGGCGGATGCATCGGGGAAGATCCGGCTGTGGAATGCCGGGGCGGAACGGCTGTTCGGGTTCTCAGCCGCCGAGGCCCTGGCCCAGTCGCTGGACATCATCATCCCGGAGGCCCAGCGGAAGCGGCACTGGGACGGGTATCAGCAGGTCATGCGGACCGGCGCGACCAAGTACGGGACGCAACTGCTGCGGGTCCCGGCCATCCGGAAGGACGGAAGCCGGCTCTCCATTGCTCTCACGGTGGGTCTCCTCAAAGACGCCGCCGGCTCCGTGGAGGGGATTTTTGCCGTGATGCGCGATGACACGCAGCGGTGGGAGACCGAGAAGGAGTTGCGAAAGCGGGTGGCCGAACTCGAGGGCGGAGCCCCTCGCGGCGCCCGCGCCTGAGAGTGTGTGAAGAAATCGTCACCGGACCGAGGGCCCGACTGTAACCTGTTGGTTCTCCGTGGGTGAAAATGCACTTGGCGTCCATTGGCCGATCTTTTCACACACTCTGACCCGAATTGACGGGCCCGGACTTCAGTGGTATCTTCTGTGCTCGGACACCCACAGCAGGAGGTCTACCGAGGCAGGCATGCCGTTGCGGCTCTTCGGGGGGCAGGGTAGCGGTAGGGTTCGGGCATGTCCGGCGTGCGAGCGTGAAGTCGCGGCCGAAGCGACGTTCTGTCCCTCCTGCTATATGGTCTTTCGCCCCGAAGGCGCCGCGGAGCTTCGAGAGCATCTTCGGGGCGGCCGGATTCCCGCGGATGTGTACCTGCTTCGCAAGATGCAGGCGGAGGATCCGAACACCGGGCCTGTCGTCCGCGAGTCTCCCGTCGTTCCCAGCCCATCACCGCCGGCCGAGCCCGTTGTCCCACGGGTCCCAGCACCTTCGCTCCCCGGACCGGTCGCTTCCCAGAAATCAAACCTCGCGGCCGCCCCCCCGCCTTCTGCTTCCAGGCCTCCGGCGGCTGCCCAAGCCCCCGCGGTCGAGACTGTCGAATCACCCCGCAGCGGGAGTGACACCGGAGGTGGGGCGCGCGCCTGGAAAGGAGCCCTGTCGCTCCTCAGGTTCGATTCCCCATTCCCGCCTCCAACCCATTCCGCGGACGAGGCGCCGGGGCTCCTCACGTGGATGCTGGAACGCGATCCCGTCATCCCGAACAACCTGGAACTGCTCGAGACCATCCACGCCGGGACTTTCCGGGACGGGTCCGCGGCGCAGCTGGGCTATCAACAGCACCTCCTCATCCAGATTGCCGACGACCTGTTGCTGCATTCCACCCAGGAGACGCTGAACACCCACCTGGGCCTTCTGGCGGCGGGCTACCGGCGGGCGGCGGGCGCGTACCACGCGGCCGCGCAGAAGGGGGAGAGGGAGAGAAACATCGCCCTCTGGCAGATGGCGAGCACGGCCAGCCGGCTGCGGGTGGAAGCGTGGGTGTTTCGGACCCGCTATGGCGTGGCGCCCGACACCACCCGTCCTCGGCGATCGCACGCCTCACGGGTCTCCGCAGACTGACACTTCCCAGGGGACCGGGGGATCGGGCTAGGCGGGCGGGTCGCAGCCCCGATGCCTCCGCATGGACTCCCGCCGATGTCGCGGCCAGAATGAAGACGCTGCCGGCGGACTTCACGAATGGAGCGGGGATCGCCCTGACGCGAGCGCAGTCCCCGCGGCCTCTCTCCGGCACGAGACCGCTCTTTCACGTCTCCCGCCCTCTCGGGCGCCAGGGTTTCAGCGCCCCGAGATCTTTTGTGGAATCTCCAGACAAGGAGGCCTCATGGACCAGGCAGAACGAGAACGCTACCTCGACATCATCCGATCGACGCCGGACCGGCTGAAAGCAGCGGTGGCGGGTGTCCCCCGGAAACTCCTCACATGGCGGCCGGCGCCCGGCAAGTGGTCCATCCACGAGATCGTGTGCCACATGCGCGACGCCGAACGGGATGGATACTTGTATCGGTACCGCAAGATCCTGGCCGAAGACAATCCCATCCTCCCGGACGTGGACGGGGACAAGCTTGCCCTCGAGCGGCAATACGGGCGCATGAACCTCCGCGAGGTTGTGCGGGACTGGCGGGCGGCGCGGAAAGAGGTTCTGGCAGTCCTCAAGAAGGTCAAGGGGGAGCAGTGGCAGCGGATCGGGACCCACGAGTCGCTTGGCCCGATGTCGCTCGAGATCGTCCTGCAGCGGCAGGCGCTGGGAAACGACGAGGCCCACCTCGGCCAGATCGAGAACATCAAGAAGCGCCGGGACATTCTCGAGAAGCTCCAGGAGACGCCGAAGACCCTGATGGCTCTGTTGCGCGGGGTTCCCGATGAGGTCCTCCGGCGGAAGCCCGCGCCGGAGAAATGGTCCATGCTGGAGATCGCCTGCCACCTGCGGGACGTGGAGCGGCTCTTCCTCGAGCGCTATGCCAAGATGGCGAATCACGACCGGCCGGCGCTGCGGATGATCAATCAGGACGAGTTGGCGGTCGCCCTGAAATACAACCAGGACGAACCGGCCGCCGCCATCCGGGAGTTCCAGGCGCTCCGCGCGGAGACCATTGCCCTCCTGTCCGCGCTGGCGCATCAGTCGTGGCAGCGGATCGGCTTGCATCCCAAGCGGGGCGAATTCAGCATCGCCGCCCAGGCGGACATCCACGTGAACCACGATGCCAACCATCTGAACCAGATCCGCGCCCTGCGGGAAAGGTTCGGACCGGCACAGCCCACCTGAGAGGAGGTCAGGGGCTCGAAACAAGAGTAAGAAAAAGCTGGCGATGGCTGTGGCGCCCCAGATAGACTCCTTCTAGGAGACGGCTGACCGGCGGCGTCGCCGCGATCTCTCATCCCGGCCCCGATGTCATGGAGCGCAGGATCGTGTCGATCGCCGCGGCATCGCACGCGTATCCGAGAGGGAACCACCAATGCCCAGTCGCCTGACCTTCCGCCAGCTCTTCCGCAACTGGACCAGCCTGATCGGTGCCGTGATCGCCGGCCTCAGCCTGGCGGTCAACATTTTCCTCATCATCCTTGATTTCCTGGCCCCCCGCCACAACCCGTACGTCGGTATCCTCACGTACATGCTCCTGCCGGGGATCATCCTGGTCGGGTTGGCCGTGGTGGGCGTGGGCGCCTCCGTTCGCTACTACAAGCTGCGCCGGGGCCGCGTGGTGGTGGAGCTTCCCCAGCTCGACCTCAACACGCCCCAACACCGCTTCCTCTTGGGGGCGGGCCTCTCGCTGGTGGTTGCGTTCCTGGGGTTTTCCGCCGTGGGAGGCTATCAGGCCTACCATTTCAGCGACTCGGTGGAGTTCTGCGGGCAGGCCTGCCACACGGTGATGCATCCCGAGTTCACCGCCTACCAAAGCTCGCCCCACGCCCGGGTCCCTTGCGTTGAATGCCACATCGGCCCCGGGGCGGAATGGTTCGTCCGAGCCAAGATTTCGGGGGTGTACCAGGTGTACTCGGTACTCTTCAACAAATTCTCGCGCCCGATCTCGACGCCCATTGAGAACCTGCGACCGGCCCAGGAGACATGCGAGCAGTGCCACTGGCCGGCCAAGTTCTGGGGCGAGCAACTGGCCACCCGCGTGCACTATGCCTCGGATATGGAGAACACCCGCCGGGAGAGCAATCTGCTGATTAAAACGGGGGGCGGATCGGGATACGGATTGAGCGAGGGGATCCACTACCACATGAACATCGCCAACAAGATCTGGTACGTGGCGACCGATGAAAAGCGCTTGGTCATCCCCTGGGTGCGCATCCGGGGTACCGGAGGAGAGGTCACGGAGTACGTCTTCACGGATACGCCCATCTCGCCGGAGCAGTTGAAGACGCACGAGATGCGGCTGATGGATTGCATGGACTGTCACAACCGCCCCAGCCACAAGTATCTGCCCCCGGGGAGGGCGCTGGACCTGTCCTTTGAGGCGGGACGGATCCCGACCGACCTGCCCTACCTCAAGAAGGTTGCGGTAGAGGCCATGGTCCCGCCCTACGCCACCATGGCCGAGGCGAACCAGAAGATCGAACGGTCCATCCGCGAGTTCTACACCAAGGAATACCCCTCCGTGATCAAGGACCAGGCGGACAAGCTCCGGCTGGCCGTGGACGAGGTCAAGCGGGTCTACTCCCAGAACTTCTTCCCCGAGATGCGCGTCAACTGGCAGGCCTATCCGGATCATATCGGCCACAAGGAGTTCCCGGGCTGCTTCCGCTGTCACGACGGGAAGCATGTGAGCAAAGACGGTCGGGTCATCAGCAAAGACTGCTCCTCCTGCCACGATTTCCTGCAGAGGCGGAGGGGCGGCTTGTTCGAGATGCCGGCGACGCCGGCGTTCGCCCATCCGTGGAAGCTCGGCGGCAGGCACGCAGAGATCTTGTGCGGCGCGTGCCATACGGGGGGGCCAGCCAAGCCGGCCACCTGCCGCGGATGCCATAATATTCCTGCCGCGGGCGCTCCGATGGCTAAGATGCAGTGCAAGCAGTGCCACCTCAAGGAACAGCGCCGCGAGCCGCTGGCAAAATGCACGACGTGCCATGCGGGCCTGGGCGGCCTGCACACGGCCTCGACGCATAGCGGGGCCGGCTGCATCGCCTGCCATGCCCCGCACGCGTGGTCACCCGAGCCGCGGAAGGCGTGCCTGGCCTGCCATACCGACAAGGCGGACCACAATCCCGGGCCCGCCTGCGCCGAGTGCCACGAGTTCCGCGCCGCAGCGGGCGCGAAGGCCTCGACGAAGGCCGGTCCGCCCCCCATCACGTTCCCGGCCGATCCCGGCTCACCGGGACCCGTGACCTTCGAGCACGCGAAGCACATCGCGCAGGGCGCCCAGTGCCCCGACTGCCATCCCAAGCTGTTCAAGATGCAGAAGGGGAGCACCAAGTTCACCATGGATGCCATGGCGGAGGGGAAGGCATGCGGCGCGTGCCACAACGGCCAGACGGCCTTCGCCGCGATGGACGGAGACAGATGCCTCACCTGCCATAAGGGTTCTTGAGCGGCGGGCTAACGCCCTTGGCCTCCTCGACTCCGGGGATCTCTCGATTGGGTGGTCATCCCGGGCATTGTTGCCCTTCCGAGGCATACGCTCATTTTGCTCTTGACCCGGGTGGTGATCTGGGGTAGGAGTTTTCCGAATATTGAACTCAGTTTCAAATCCGGAACTTATCCCATGATCGGGTCCCGGCAATTCCCCGGGAATATTCCTTAGGCCTCCCGTTCCGGCCCGGGCGTGCGCATACCTCGGACGCTTCGCAAGCGAGGGAAATACCGGCCTATGAAAAGGCCCCCCCAGGTCTGGCTATGAGCACCGTGGAAAAGGTCTTTCAGGTCATCGAGCAGGTCGTCTCCCACCAAGAAAAGGGGCTCTCGTTCTCCGGGGTCGTCTCCCGGACGAACCTCCCCAAGGCCAGTACCCACAGGATCCTCAAGTCTCTGGTGCGCATGCGATACCTTCGGTTTGACGATGAGATCGGGAGGTATTTCGGCGACCTCAAGCTCGCCTTCATCGGCTCCGCGGTCACGTCCCATTTCGACTTGAAGGGCTACGTCCGCCCGCACCTCCTGAAGTTGCAGGCCGAAACCAAGCATACCTGCAACCTCGGGGTCCTGAGCGGCGACGCCGGGGTCTACCTGGACAAGCTCGAATCGCCTGAGGACTTCGGGATCAAGCTGTATTCCGCCATCGGCAAGCGCTTCCCGCTCCACTGTACGGGCATGGGGAAGATCCTGCTCGCTGGAATGCAGCCAACCGAGAGACGAAAGATCCTCGTCCATGGACTCAAGGCCTTCACGCCTCGCACGATTACCGATCCCGTCGCCATCGAGAGAGGGCTGGGGAAGGTGCGGGAGCGTGGGTATGCGGTCGACCGGGAGGAGATCACGCGAGGCATCATGTGCGTCGCGGCCCCGGTGGAAAACGGCGAGGGGGAAATCGTCGCGGCCATCAGCGCCACTTTCCCGGCTTACATTGATAAGGAACGAGGAATCGCCAAGGAGATCGAGGCCGTAACCCGCTGCGCGGCAGCGGTCACAGATCTCCTCAAGGGGAAGGGCGGCTAGGCGCACATCGGCGGTCTCCAGGATGATGGGCGGTGGCCCAAACCATCGGGTTTCTCTCTTCAAGACAAACGGGGGTGCGGTATGGCAAACGCCTGGTTATTTCGGGGAACGAATCGCGTGCAAGGACGGAAACGGATCATTCACGAGTACAACACGGGCCTCGAGTTCCTCAGATACGGGCGGATTGTGCTGGGATCTGGCGGCGGCGAGGTGAAGGTGGAATCCGGGGACGAAGAGCTCGGCTTCGTCTGTCTGGCCGGAAAGGGGACCATCACGACGGACGGACAGACATTTCAGTTGGCCAAGTACGACGCCCTGTATCTCCCCAGGGACAGCCGATGCGCCGTCGCCTCCAGTGAGTCTTTCGATGTCGCCGAGATGGCGTCACCGGCACGCAAGAAGTACCCTGTTCAGTATGTTCGCTTTGAGGAAGTCTTGAAGAATCCCAAGCTGGTGAACAAGGCGGGATTCGAGCCCTACGCCCGCACCATTCACACGCTGATCGGGGAGGCCAACGTCCAGGCCGCCCGGCTCCTGGCGGGCGTGACCTTCAGCAAGGACGGGAACTGGACCAGCTGGCCCCCCCACGACCACCACAAGGAGAAGGAAGAGATCTATCTCTATATCGACATGCCGGCGCCGAACTTCTCCCTGCACCTCAACTACACCGACGGGAAGGACATGGAGATGGTGGTGCCGGTATGGGAGGGGGATGCCGTCGCCATAAAGAACGGCTATCACTACAACGTGGCCAGCCCGGGGACGACCACTGGGTTCCTCTGGATGATGGGGGCCGTGCGGGAGGAGAAGGACCGCGTCTTCACGCAAGTGACGGTGCAGCCGGAGTTCGACGGGCGGTTCAAGCTGTTTTAACCTGTCCTGACTCTCTGGAAGGAGGAGGGCCATGCCGCAGCAGAAGCCGAAGTATTACTATCACATCAAGGACATTCCCCTCGTTCCACTAACAGACAAGGTGGGGACCCGGTTCATCGCCGGGCAGAACATCCTGTGCAGCTTCATCGAGCAGCCGCCGGGAGCGACGTTCCCCCTCCACAAGCATCCGGCCGAGCAGATCCTGGTCATCCTGGAGGGCAGCGAGGAGCACATCTGCGGCGGGGAGAAGTTCACGATAAAGGCGGGGGATGTCTGCGTGCACCCGCCCAACGTGGAGCATGGCGGGCATACCCCCACCGGGTTCAAGGGCATCGATATCTTCGCGCCCCCGCGAGAGGATTATCTGGCGTTGATGAAGAAACACGGCCTCAAGTAGAGGAGGGCCATACCCGTGCAAGACTGGGGCTTCTACATGCCTACACGGATCCGGTTCGGCTGGGGGCGGTTCAACGAGATTCGCCAGGTTGTGGACGAGTTGAACGGGAAGAAGGCCTTCGTCGTTACCGGGAAGGATTTTCCCAACCAGAGCGACGCTCTCGACAGGATGCTGAAGCATTTGCAGGGGCTCCCCCTGGAGGTATTCGCCGAGGCTGAGGAGAACCCTTCCATCGAGACGGTCGACCGGGGCGCGGAGAAATGCAGGGCAAGCCGGTGTGATGTCCTGATCGGTCTCGGCGGCGGGAGTGCGCTGGATGCCGCCAAGGCGATCGCCATGCTGCAGCGGAATCCCGGCTCCATCCGGGAATATCTCGATCAGGAGCGGGTGTGCCAAGCCAAAGGTCTGCCGGTGATCACCATCCCCACCACGGCCGGGACCGGCAGCGAGGTGACTCCTTTCACGGTGATCACCCATAAGGCCAAGCGGGCCAAGCCTGCCATCGCCCCGCCGCAGAACTTCCCGGACGTGGCGCTGGTCGATCCCGAGTTGACGATGAGCACGCCGCCCAAGGTCGCGGCGTCCACGGGCCTGGACGTCCTCTGCCAGGCGGTGGAGGGATTCTGGTCCACACAGGGGAACCCGGTGACGCGGTCACTGGCCACGCAAGGCATCCGGCTGGCCGTCGAGAATCTCGAGGCGGCCTGCTTGCGCAAGGACAAGGACGCTGTGGCTGCCATGGCGCTGGCGAGCCACCTCGCCGGGATCCAGATGTCCAACATCGGCAACACCTGCATCCATCCGCTCTCGTACCCCGTCACGGTGGACTACGGTGTGCCGCACGGCTTCGCCTGCGCCCTCTTCCTCCCGGCCGTCATCCGGTTCAACGCGCCCGCTATCGGGGAGCGGTTCGCCGACCTGTTGCGGCTCCTGAACCTCCCCGGCATCGAGGCGTTCGCGCGGCGGGTGGAGGAGTTGATGGAGAAGCTGGGGGCCTTGCGGCGGCTCCGCGACGTCGGCGTCAAAGCCGAGGCCCTGCCCGACATGGTGAAGCGAGGCATGGGCCGGTCCACCGCCTGGAACCCGAAGCCGATGAGCGAGGAGGATCTTCTCCAGATCTGTCGGGCCGTGCTGTGACGTGCTTGGCGAAACACGCAGCGGAGAAAAGGAGGCTGGGGTCGCGAAGACGCGCCGGCGGATTTGGAGCGCAGAGGGCGTGCTCGCGGTGCAGGTCCTCCTTGTCCGGGTCGCTGGGGGACGGCCGAGGCCCAGGTCCTTCGGAGCAAGTTTGCGCACTTTGCCCATGGGAGCCAGCCGGGTCACCTGGCCGCCAAGACGTTCGCCGAGGCTCTGGAGAAACGGACCAATGGTCAAATCAATGGTAGAAGAGGGAGGAGATCATCATGAGTCGCAGGGCTTCGCTCAAGCCCAGCCGGATGGCATGAGCCTCGCGGCGGACGCCGCTGCTGGCGTTGCGCCGAAGGTCTCGCGGGTGCGCCCCGGCCTCCGCATCATCGACACCGTTGCCGACACGGTGCTCGTGGTCGCCCTCCTGGGTGAACTCGGGATTGTGCTCGCCAACGTACTGGCGCGGGCCTTCTTCACCACGTCCTTCCTGTGGGCCGACGAGGTAGCCCGCCTGGTGCTCTCAACGCTGGCGTTCGTCGGCGGCGCGGTCGCGTACCGTCGCCGCGAGCACGCCTTCGTCCGCGTGGTGCTCAATCTGTTCCCGGGGCGGGTGCAACGCGTGTGCTTCGCCCTCGCCGATGTCCTGGCGCTGTTCCTCGCCGGCGTCACGGGGGTCGCGTCGATCGAGTTCATCCAGTCGAACTGGAGCGAGCGCACGCCCATCTTCCAGGTGCCGGCAGGCATGATCGCGCTCCCGCTCACCGTGGGCTTGGCGCTGCTCGCCCTCTACGCCGTGGACCATCTGCGGCGCGAACACGGGGTGAGGGCCTGGGCGGTGGGGGGGTCGGTCGCGCTGGCGATGGCGATGGCGATGGCGACGCGCCCCGTCTGGCTGCCATGGTTCACGGGCGACACCGCCATCGTCGGCACCTTGGCCCTCTTCTTCCTCACGATCCTCGCCGGCGTGCCCGTGGGATTCGTTCTGCTGCTTGCCACGGCGAACTACCTCTGGACCACAGGTGCTGCGTCCCTGGTGGCGCTCCCGCAGAGCATGGTGAGTGGCACCGGGAACTACATCCTCCTGGCGGTCCCTTTCTTCATTTTCGCCGGGCTGATCATGGAGCGGGGTGCCATCAGCCTGCGGCTGGTCCGCTTTGCCCAGACGCTCGTGGGGCACCTGCGGGGCGGCCTCCTGCAGGTCACAGTGGTCAGCATGTACATCGTCTCCGGCCTGTCCGGCTCCAAGCCCGCGGATGTGGCTGCCGTCGGCACGGTGATGCGTAAGCAGCTGACTGAGCGCCACGGCGCGGGCGAGGGCACGGCCGTGCTGGCCGCCTCGGCGATCATGGGCGAGACGGTGCCGCCCAGCATCGCCATGCTGATCGTGGGGTCGATCACCCAAGTGTCGGTGGCGGCGATGTTCATCGGAGGCCTCATCCCCGCAGTGGTGATCGCCCTCTGTCTCATGGCGCTCATCTATGTGCGGGCCCTGCGCGCCCGGATACCGCGCACGCCGCGCGTCCCGGTCCGGCCGATGCTCCGGGCTGCGCTCACCGCGGTGCCACCGCTCTTGATGCCGGTGATACTGCTCGTTGGCATCCTCGGGGGGATCGCCACCCCGACGGAGGTGGCGGCCTTCGCCGTCATCTACGGCCTCGTGCTGGCGATGGGCGTCTATCGCGCGATGGACTGGCGGAGCTTCGTGCGCACGGTGATCGACACCGCGGCCCTCACGGGCATGCTGATGTTCATCTTCGCCGCCGCCTCGGGCTTCTCCTGGACGCTCACGGTGGCCTACCTGCCGCAGCGTCTCGTCGCGCTGCTGCACACCATGCGGAACAGCACCACCGTCTTCATGGCTGGCTCGATCGTGCTCCTGATCGTGGTCGGCGTGCTCCTCGAGGGGCTGCCCTCGCTCAACGTGCTCGCGCCCCTGCTGATTCCCATCGCCGGGCAGGTCGGGCTGAGCGAGATGCATTACGCCCTGGTGCTGATCATCGCCATGGGCATCGGCGGCTTCATGCCGCTGGCGGGCGTGGGCTTCTACGTCTGCTGTGCCATCATGCAGACCGGCGTCGAGGAGGCCTCGCGCGCCATGGTGCCCTACCTGGTCGTGGTGATCATCGGCTTGCTCATCGTGGCGTTCGTGCCGTGGCTCACGCTCTTCCTGCCGCACTACTTCGGCTTTCGGGGGTAAGCGGCAGCGCGCTAGGACGCGGAGGACCTCCCGCCGAAGCCCGGCGGGGATTGGAGAAGCGGGCGGATGAGGGTACCCGGGCCACGGACGCGACCCGGGCGGAGAACAACAACACCATCATCACAAAGGAGGATCACATGGACCGCAGGACGTTTCTCAAGACCAGCGTGGGCATGGCCGGCCTGACCCTGGGGGCCCCGTACGCGGCCCGGGCGGCGGCAGCCCCACTCACACTCCGCTTCGCACATTTCGGGGCGGAGGATCATCCCTCCAATATTGCAGCCAAGCAGTTCGCCGCCCGGGTCGAGTCCCGTACCGGCGGTGCGATCAAGATCAACATCTTCCCGAACAACCAGCTCGGCGGCCCGCCGGAACAGGCCCAACAGATCAAGCTCGGCACCATCGACATGGGGCTGCCGACGCAGGGTCAGCTGCAGAACTACGAGAAGGCCTTCGCCGCGGTGATGCTGCCCTTCGTCTTCGACAGCCCCGCCCACGTCTACCGCGTCCTCGACGGGCCGGCCATGGACTGGCTGGCGCCGCTCGCGGAGAAGCAAGGTTTCATCCTTTTGCGGAACTGGGAGTACGGCTTCCGCAACCTCACCAACAGCGTGCGCCCGATCAACGCGCCTGATGATGTGAAGGGGCTCAAGATCCGCACCCCGCCCGAGCTCCAGATCCAGGCGTCAATGGAGGCGCTCGGCGGCGTGGTCCAGGCGATCGCGTTTTCTGAACTCTACCTGGCGCTCGCGCAGAAGGTGGTCGACGGCGAGGAGAACCCGATCGCGGTGATCTTCTACAACAAGTACTACGAGGTGCAGAAGTACCTTGCGCTCACCCGTCACATCTACAACAACATGATTCACACGGTCAGCGCCATCACGTGGAAGAAGCTGAGCCCCGAGCAGCAGGCGATCTTCCGTGAAGAGAGTGCGGCGGCGGGCGATCTCATGCGCAAGCTGATCGGGGATGAGGAGACGGACCTGGTCAAGAAGCTGGAAGGCTTCGGCATGGCGGTGACGCGCCCTGACCTGGCCCCGTTCCGGGCCAAGATGGGTCCGGCCTATAAGCGGATTGCGGACTTCGCCGGGGAGGACAACGTGAAGAAGTTCCAAGGGCTCGCGGAGCAGGGGCGCAAGGCCTGACCGCTGCTGTGCGCCTTAGAAGCGTCTGGGCCGGCCAGACATGCTGGTTCGGCTGCTTGACCCAGGGGATCGTCAGCGTGCGGCTGGCGATCCCCACTTTCATGCGGCCGCCGGCACACCCGGGCTGCGGCCGTTCTCGCAGGCGAGGGGCGTGGAAGGGAGAGGAGGCGATCAGGTTCGCGGAGGCGTTCTCGAGGGGTTACCCACCCAAACCAACGGGAGCAGTGTTCAAAGGAGGATTTCCCATGCGTCGATCTAGAACGGGTATGAGTCGCCGGCAATTTCTGTCGAGAGCCGCCCTGACCGGCGCTGCGGCGACGGCCGCCACGGTTGGCGGGGTGCTGCCGACCATCCGGCGGGCCGCGGCGGCCACGAGCGGTCGGAAGGTGACGCTCCGCCTGTCGCATTCCCATGTGCCGGATCCGGTCATGTCCAACCTCCACATCAACGCCCTCCGCTTCCAAGAGTTGGCCCGGCAGAAGACGGACAACCAGCTCGAGATCCAGATCTTCCCGGCCAACCAGCTCGGGGAGGAGCGGGCGGTAGCCGAAGGCATCAAGATGGGCACGATCGATTTGATGCTCTCCGGCACCGCGATCTGGGTGAACCTCGCCCCGAAGTTCGGGCTGTTCGATCTCCCGTATCTGTTCACGGACTTCGCCCGGGCGCGCAAAATTTTTGCAGGGCCGGCCGCAGAGGATCTCGCGCACCACTTGACGCAGACGACCGGTGCCCGGGTCCTAGGGTTCATAGCCTCGTTCGGGTTCCGCGATGTGGCGACCAAAGCCAAAGAGGTCAAGAATGTCGAGGATCTCAAGGGCCTGAAGATTCGGGTGATCCAGACCCCGACCTACGTGCGCACCTTCGAATTGCTCGGGGCGACGCCCACGCCGATGGCCTTCGGGGAAGTGTATATCGGGGTGCAGACCGGCGTGCTCGACGGCTGGGAACATGAGGCGCCCACCATGGTGGCGTCGAAGATGTACGAGGTCACCAAGTACGTTGCACGAACGGAACACCTCTTCAGCGTCTGTACGATCATCGCCAACTCGAAGAAGGTGGACTCGCTGCCCGCGGAGCTGAAGAAGGCCTTGCAGGACGCCGCCCGCGAATCCTGCGACTACACGTTCGAGATCGCGCCCAACAAGGAAGAGGAGGGGTTCAAGTTCCTTCGGGGAAAAGGGATGGTGATCAATGCCTTCGACAAGGCCCCGGCCATTCAGCGGGTCAAGGGCTACTGGCAGGAATATGCGGAGAAGGTGAAGGCAACCGATATTCTCGCCAAAATGGTGAGCTAAGCTACTTCTGCGACCCTCGCACAATGAGGGCCTGTCTGCCCGAGGCGTGGGCTCATGCCCTTGTCGGGCGCTGGCAGCCCGGAGTCGTTTGGAGGGGAGAACGTTTTACTCTTGTGCCACCTCATGCCGCCGGCGTGAGGGGGCCGAGCGGAGGGCGTATCCATGGAGCGGGCGGCCGCCCCCGAAATTGCTGTACCCCAGAATGTGGACGCCGTTTCTCCGGTCCCCTGGGCGCGCGCATTAGACGGAGCGCTGAAAGGCGTGCTCGCCGTGGCCGTGCTGGGCGAACTCGGGATCGTCTTCTGCAATATCCTGAGCCGGACAGTTCTCGGACACCCGTTCACCTGGACCGATGAGGCCGCGCAGATGGCCCTCTCGACCATCGCGTTCCTCGGCGGGGCGTTCTCCTATCGTCGGGGCGAGCACGCCTTCATTCACACTCTCCTTGACGCGCTGCCACTCCGCGTCCGCCGCGCCTGCTATGCGCTGGTCGAATTCCTCGTGTTGGCGGCGGCCATCATCACGGGCGTGAGTGCGCTGCCGCTCCTGGCCAGTCAATGGGAAGAACTCACGCCGATCCTCGAAATCCGTATGGGATGGTATGTGCTCCCCCTGATGATCTGCATGCTCGTGCTCGTCGCGACCGTGATCGAGCACCTTTTGGCGCAGCACCGGCCCACCGTGGTGGCGGTCGGCCTCGGCCTCGGGATTGTCGTGCTGGGCCTCGCCGCGACGCGCGACATCTGGCTGCCGTGGCTGGAGGGCGATATCGCTCTCGCGCTCTCGCTCGCCTTGTTCTTTGTGCCCGTCCTGCTGGGGCTCCCGGTGGGGTTTGCACTGCTCCTCGGGGCGCTGGCCTACCTGTATGCGTCCGGCGCGGCCCCGATGCTCGCTCTGGCGAATACGATGGTGGGCGGTGTGAACAATTTTGTGTTCCTCGCCTTCCCGTTTTTCATCCTTGCCGCCATCGTCATGAATCGGGGCGGGCTCAGCCTGCGCTTGGTGCGGTTCGTGCAGGCGTGTGTCGGTCATCTGCGCGGCGGATTGTATCAGGTAATGGTTGTCAGCATGTACATCGTTTCCGGCCTCTCCGGCTCGAAGTCGGCCGATGTGGCGGCCGTGGGATCGGTCATGCGGGACATGCTGCGGAAGGAGGGCTACGGTCTCGAGGAGGCCACGGCGGTCCTCGCCGCCTCCGCCGCCATGGGCGAGACGGTCCCCCCGAGCATCGCGATGCTGGTGCTCGGCTCGGTCACGACGCTGTCGATCGGGGCCCTCTTCATTGGCGGTCTGATTCCGGCCGCCGTGATCGGCGTCTGTCTCATGGCCCTGATTTACATACGGGCGCGCCGGTCACATGCACCTCGCGCCCCCCGCGCCAGGCTCCCCGAGCTCGCCCGCGCCGGACTTCAGGGGATCTTGCCTCTGCTGATGCCGATTCTCCTGTTCGGTGGGATCCTGCTCGGGGTCGCCACGCCGACCGAAGTGTCGTCTTTCGCCGTGGTGTACGGTCTCCTCTTGGCCACTCTCGTGTACCACGAACTCGGGTTCCAGGCGTTTGTCCGCGGTTTCATCGATGCGGCGGCAGTCGCCGGCATGATCCTGTTTATCCTGGCAACCGCCTCAAGCTTTGCCTGGACGTTGACAATCGCTAAGCTGCCGCATCGATTGGTGGAACTCCTGACGGGAGGGCATCAAAGCCATACGGTGTTCATGCTGGCCTCGATTCTGCTCCTCATCGTGACCGGTTCTATGTTGGATGGGCTCCCCGCCCTCCTCATCCTAGCCCCGATCCTCCTGCCCATTGCGGCCCAAGTGGGGGTGAGCCAGCTGCATTACGGCATCGTACTCGTGATCGCCATGGGCATCGGGTGCTTCATCCCGCCCATCGGGGTGGGGTTCTATGTTACCTGCGCGATTTGCGAGACCAGCATCGAGAAATCGAGCCGCTCGATGCTACCGTACATTGTCATCCTCTGCATTGGATTGTTGGTCGTCGCGCTGGTGCCGTGGTTTACATTGTATCTGCCACTGAAGTTGCACCTGGGGGGCTGAGGCATTTCCTTCGCCTGCTCAGACCGTGAGTCCTGAGAGGCGAGGGGACGACTGGTGCCCAATGCGCGCTCTGCAAATATTCCTTCCACCTGTCGTTCCCGAAAACCCAGAGGATGCGACTGTTCATCGAGTCGCTGGCGGTGCTGATCATTCTGATCCCCGTCTGCATGTACGTCACCAAGGCCTACGGCTTCGATCCGTTCCACTTGGGCCTATTGATGACGATCGCCACCCAGATCGGCGCCGTCGCGCCACCGGTGGCGGTGTTGCGTTTTGCGGTGACGGGAATCGCCGGGTGCAAGTATGACGAGACGACCCGGTACTGTTACCCGTTCATCGCGGCGCTGGTCTTCGTGATGCTGCTGGTGGCCTTCGTCCCGTGGACGGCCACCTATATCCCACACCGCTTTTTGGGGCCGTGACGCGACAGATCAACAGAGGACCCAGTTCCCCCTATTCCCAGAGAGAGAGGCCTGGCATGCCGGATCTCATTCGTCAGTTTGACAACCGGAATCAGCCCATCATCGTGCCGAAGAAAGGGATCCTTTCCTCGATCTATTTCAACCTGATCCGCCTGGGGCGCGGCCAGGAGTACCGGACCAAGGTGGATGGGATTGAAACGCTGTACGCGGTGCTCACGGGCAACTTTGACCTGGAGGCGGACGGCGCACAGTTCCGTAGCGTCGGCCAGCGCAAGGACATCTGGTCGGGCAAGGGGGACTCGGTGTATGTCACGGCCGGCGCCACCGTTCGGGTGCGCGCCAATCAGGACGGCACGGAGGTCGCCGTCGCCGGAGGCGTGTGCGACCGCGCCTATCCGCCGTTCCGGATTCCCCCGGACGAGGTCGAGATGGTGGACGTGGGGTCGGTCGAAACGCGATCGCACCGGCGGATCTTCCACCTCCTGGGCCAGAATGGGCTGGGGCGGGCCGGGAACCTCCTGGTCAGCGAGCTCTACTGCGATGACGGATGCTGGTCGGGATATCCGCCGCACAAGCATGACGAGGACCGGGGGACTGCGGAGACGGCCCACGAGGAGGTGTACCACTATCGCTTCCGGCCCGAAACCGGCTTTGGCGCGCAGCTCAGCTTCCAGCCGGACGGCTCCTCGAAGTGCTTCATGACACGGCATGGCGATACCTTTCTGCTGGATCGGGGCTACCATCCGACGGTCACCTCACCGGGTCACGAGGAATACATCTTCACGATCCTCGTGGGGAAGCGGCAGCGCGGCCTCGTCCAGCATTTCAAGGAGGACTACCACTACTTGATGGGAAGGATTCCGGGCATCCGCGACATGGTGGAGAAGTTCAAATAGGCTCTGCCCGTCGTTCCGAATCCACCCCTGCCGTCCGGTGAATCTTGCATTCTCCGCCCGCTTCTGATACGAGACTGAGCGCGCGCTCCCCCCTCCCCCAGAGAAGGATCCGGGAGAGCCCCCACCAAGCGCATCGGCGCACGGGCGGCTGCTGGCTCGGGAAGGCGTCCCCCTGGGCATGGTGACGCACGCGCTTGCCCGCAAGGGAATGGGAGGTTGCCAATGAAGCTCGCAGGCAAGGTCGCCGTCGTCACGGGAGTGACGAGCGAGATCGGCAGTGCCATCGCCTTGTGGCTGGCGAGCGTCGAGGATTGCGCGGCGGCGGTGGCCCACCTCGCCTCACCGGACATGGATTACGTGACCGGTGCCTTCCTGAGCGCCGGCGTCATTGCCCGCTAGCGTGCCCGCTGGCCGGGATGGCCGACCGGGCTCAAGGCTCAGCAGATCCGCGGCAGTTGCTCCCCGCTCAGCATGTCCAGCACGCGGCTAACGCCGATCCTGCTCCGCATGGTCACGAGGCCAGAGGCATCCTCCGTCACGCGGCCGATGAGGCAGGCCCCGGCACCCAGCGGGTCCGCGCGCATGATCCGCAACGCGCGCTCGGCGTCGCCGGTCGGGAGGATGCAGACGAACCGCCCTTCGTTGGCGACGTACAGTGGGTCGAAGCCGAGGATCTCGCATGCCCCCCGCACGTCCTCCCGGACGGGGATGCTGCCTTCGTCGATGCTGACTCCCAGGTGGGCGGCCCCGGCGATCTCGTTCAGGGCGCTGGCCAGCCCGCCGCGGGTGAGATCGCGCAGGCAGTGGACCTCGAGCCCCGCCCTCAGCAGGCTTCCCACGAGATCGGCGAGGGGCGCGCAGTCGCTCTCGATCCTCGCCTCGAATTCCAGGCCCTCCCGGACCGCCATGATGGCGATCCCGTGGCGTCCGATGTCCCCACTGAGGAGGATGGCGTCGCCGGGGCGGACGCTCGCCGGGGCGATGGTCAGGCGGTGGGAGATGAGGCCGATGCCTGCCGTGGTGATGAAGATGCCGTCCCCCTTGCCCCGATCCACCACCTTGGTGTCCCCGGTCACGAGCTGGACGCCGGCAGCGTCCGCGGCCCGCCGCATGGACTGGACGATCCGCCAGAGGGTCTCCATGGCGAGCCCCTCCTCCAGGATGAAGGCCGCGCTGAGATAGAGCGGGCGGGCGCCGCACATGGCCAGGTCGTTGACGGTGCCGTTCACGGCCAGGCTGCCGATGTCGCCGCCCGGGAAGCAGAGGGGCCGCACGACGTAGGCATCCGTGGTGAAGGCCAGTCGCACGCCGTCCGGGGCGAGCATCGCGCCGTCGTGGCGTGCCTCGAGGAAGCGATTGCGGAACGCGGGCACGAACATCCGCTCGATGAGCTGATGCATGAGCGTTCCGCCGCCGCCGTGGGCCAGCAGGACGTGGGGGTAGTCATCGATCGGGATGGGGCAGCTCAGGGAGAAGTCCGGGGTGGCTTCCATGGATCATGGCTCCGTCGCTGGAAGGGGTTCGTGGGGTTGGGCCCTGCGCCGGTACCGGTAGTAGGCCGCGCACGCGCCCTCGGAGGAGACCATGGTCGCGCCCAGGGGATGCTCGGGCGTGCAGCGGGTGCCGAAGGCAGGGCACTCGGGCGGCTTCATCACCCCCTGAAGCACGAGGCCGCTCCGGCAATCCGGCGATTCCTCCGTCGTCCGATCGGCCACCCCGAACCGATGCTCCGCGTCGAAGGCCGCATACTCTTCTGCGAGCGTGAGGCCGCTCTGCGGGATCTCGCCGATCCCGCGCCACTTGCGCGGACAGACCCGGAACACCCGGCGGATGAGCTGCACGGCGGCCGGATTCCCCTCGCGCCGGACGGAGCGGGCGTACTGGTTCTCCACCTCCGCGCGCCCCTCCTCCAGTTGCCGGACGCACAGGTAGAGGCCCTGCAAGATGTCCACGGGCTCGAAGCCGGTCACCACGATGGGAACCCGGTACCTCTTGGCGATGGGCTCGTACTCGGCGGTGCCCATGACGGTGCAAACGTGCCCGGCCGCCAGGAACCCCTGCACGCGGTTTCCCGGCGAGGCCAGGATCGCCTCCATGGCCGGCGGGACCAGGACGTGGGAGACGAGCACGGAGAAATTGGCGAGGCCCTGTCGCCCCGCCTGGACGACCGCCAGGGCGTTGGCGGGGGCCGTGGTCTCGAAGCCCACCGCGAAGAAGACCACCTGCCTGTCGGGGTGCGCGCGGGCGATCTTGACGGCATCCAGGGGCGAGTAGACGATCCGGACGTCGCCCCCCGTCGCCTTGACCGCCAAGAGATCCCGGCTGCTCCCGGGGACGCGGAGCATGTCCCCGAACGAGCAGAAGATCACCTCGGGGCGCGAGGCGATCTCGATCGCCTTGTCCAGCATCTCCACCGGGGTCACGCAGACCGGGCAGCCGGGTCCGTGGACCAACGTGAGGGCCGGCGGCAAGAGATCGTCCACGCCGAACTTGATGATGGCGTGGGTCTGCCCGCCGCACACCTCCATGATGGTCCACGGCCGCGTGGTGGCGCGCGCGATCGCCTCGGCATACCGCCTCGCGGCCCCGGCGTCCCGGTACTCGTCGATGAACTTCATCCGGACTCGCCCAGTTCCTGGATCTGCTGCAGGTACTCCAGGGTGCGGGCGGCCTCCTCCTCGTCCAGGACGCTGATGGCCAGCCCGGCGTGCACGATCACGTAGTCGCCGACCTTCGCCTCGGGGACGCAGGCGAGGCTGACCTCTTTCGAGATCCCACCGAAGCTCACCTTGCCCGTGCGCGCGAGCGGGTCATCGCCCGCGATGCTCAGGAGCCTCCCGGGGACGGCTAGACACATCGGCCTTCCTCCATTGCGCCGGAAGCCGCCACGATCTGTCCCAGGGCGATGCCGCCGTCATTCGGCGGGATGCGCTGATGCCAGTAGGGGCGGAAGCCCTCCGCCCGCAAGCGGCGTACGGCGCGCTCGGTGAGATAGCGATTCTGGAAACAGCCGCCCGTGAGGACGATGCGTTCTTCCCCGACCTGCTCGGCCACAGCGACGACGCCCTCGACGAGGGCGTTGTGAAATTTGGCGGAGATCTCGGCGACGGGGATGCCTTCTCGCGCGTCGGCCAGGACCTCCCAGAGCAGCGGCTCCCAATCCAGGACGAGGGCGGACGGCCCATCTGAGATCCGAACGGGGTAGGCCTCGTCCGTCTCGATCCCGTCCTGCGCCCACTCCAGCTTCATGGCAGCCTGGCCCTCGAACTGGGGGCCAAGGTGGAGCCCCAGGATCGCGGCGACCGCATCGAAGAGGCGGCCGGCGGCCGACGTGCGGGGCGTGTTGATCTCCTTGACGAGCATCCTCTGGAGGATCCCCCGTTCCCGGCGCGGGAACGCCCTCACCGGCGGCAATTCCTCCATGCCGAAGAGCGCATCCCCGAAGAGCTCGTACAGGAGGCCGATGGCCGCGCGCCGCGGCTCCTTGACGGCCTGCTCCCCTCCGGGGAGGCGAAACGTGCGGAGATGCGCCACCCGCTGGAATGCCGCGGCCGTCGGCCGCAGGAACTCGCCGCCCCACACCGTGCCGTCCAGGCCATAGCCGGTCCCATCCCAGGCGACGCCCAGGCACGGGCACTCCAACGCGTTCTCGGCCATGCAGGACAGGACGTGCGCGTAATGATGCTGGACCCGGACGACGGGCGGGCCGGCGGCGAGGGCGAACCGGGTGGAGAGGTAGTCGGGGTGGGCATCGGCCGCGACGGCGGTCGGGTGAAGGTCGTAGAGCGTCTCCAGGCTGGCGATCGTGCCGCGAAACGCGTCGAAGGCCTGGGCCGTCTCCAAGTCGCCGATGTGCTGGCTGACGAAGACCTCTGTACCGACAGCCGCCGCAATGGCGTTCTTCAGGTGGGCCCCCACGGCCAGAAGCGGGGGCAGCGGTCGCGCGAGGTGGATGGGGAGGGGGGCGTATCCCCGCGCGCGCCGGAGAATGAGTTCGCGCCCCAGCAGGATGCGGGCGACCGAGTCGTCCACGTGCCGGGCGATGGGCCGGTCGTGCACGAGGAAACAATCGGCCACGCCGCCCAGCCGCTCCAGGGCCTCCAGTTCGTCCGTGCAGATCGGCTCGTCCGAGAGGTTGCCGCTGGTGGCGACCACGGGGAAGCCCAGCTCCCGGAGCAGGAGGTGGTGGAGCGGGGCGTATGGAAGCATCACGCCCAGATACGGGTTCCCAGGGGCCACCTCGGGGGCGATTGGCTCCATCGGGGGATCGGAATGACGCGCGAGAAGGACGATCGGGCATTCCGGGGAGGAGAGCAGGCGCGCCTCGAGTTCAGAGACCTGAGAATAGGCCTTCGCCGATTCGAGCGAAGGGAGCATCAGGGCGAGCGGTTTCTCCTCGCGGTGCTTCCGCTCCCGCAGGCGGAGGACCGCCTCCCGGTTTCTTGCGTCCACCAGGAGGTGGAAGCCGCCGATCCCCTTCAGGGCGACGATCCTTCCGGACCGGATAGCCTCTGCGGCCGAAAGCAGGGCCTCGTGTCGCGCGGCCAGGACGGCCCCCGCCTCGTCCCAGAAGGCGAGCTGCGGTCCGCAGGACGGGCAGGCATTCGGCTGGGCGTGGAACCGGCGGTTCTCGGGGTCCTCGTATTCCCGGCGGCATGCCTCGCACATGACGAATCGGGCCATGGTGGTGTTCGGGCGATCGTAGGGAAGCGCGGTGATGATCGTGAACCGGGGGCCGCAGTTGGTGCAGTTCGTGAAGGGATACAGGTGGCGCCGGTCGGTGGGATCGAACACCTCGCGAAGGCAATCCGGGCACGTGGCGATGTCCGGCAGGACCACGGCGGTGGTTGTGCCGCTCCCGTCGCTTTCGCGAATGGAGAAGCCGGTCAGGCCGATGGGGTCCAGGAAGGAGGATTCGAGGCTCTGGATGGAGGCCCGCGGCGGCTTCTCCCTCTCGACGCGCAGGAGAAAGGCGTCGAGGCGCTCCTTGCCTCCCTCGACCTCGACGATCACGCCCTGGGGCGAATTCACCACCCAGCCGGAGAGCTTGAGCTCCGTTGCCAGCCGGTACACGAAGGGCCGAAAGCCCACCCCCTGGACCGCGCCACGCAGCCTTAGCCGGAGCCGCACGCGCTCCTCGGTTTTTGGCATGTCGTCACGCAGGATACTCATGGAGGCGATTCTAGGTGGGGAAAGGTGGCCTCGCAAGCACATTAGGCCTTTGTCTGGTCGATCAGGAAAGGAACGGAAGTGGGCTGGCCGTTCGGCGTTTCACCGGGGCGGATCGGGCGTATATGATCTGCGCGGGGAACATGATCGCTACCCGGCTGCTGGTCATCCTTTTCGATAGACCTCGCGACGCTGGCCGATCCGAAGCACGAGATATCCCTCGTCCGTGCGCACGTAGATAATTCGATAGTCCCCGACGCGCAGCCGGTAGAGTCCCGCGAACTCGCCCGAGAGGGACTCGCCCGCCTTCCCTTCCGATGCGAGCGCGCGCTCAAGCCGTTGCAGCAGCCGCGCCGCCGCCGTGGGGCTGAGCTTCCGAAGATCCTTCTCGACCGAAGCCTTGTACTCAACTCTTACGGCCAAGGCGCCTCCGGAGCTCGGCCGCGGGGATCACGGGGTCGTCCTTGTCATGCAGGCGATCCAGGGCGACCTGGTAATCGGCGTATTCCGCCAGGTACCTTTCGAGTGCTTTGAGGATGACATAGGTCCTTGACCGTTCCGTGGCGCGAGCCAGTTCGTCAAGTGCCTTTGCCGTGTCCTCGGGGAGGCGAAGGGAGACCGGCACAGCCATGCATGCACCTCCATACTTGTAAGACATGTATGGCAAGTATATGAGTTGCGAGGCCGGATGTCAACCAGATGCCATCCGGGGGCTCCGGCCCCGAGGATCTCTCCTTAGGGGACGTTGCGGCTTTAGTGGCTTTTCCTCGTTGACGTTGGTGCTGACGCGACTCATGAACCCGCCTCCTCTGATCCCATCCGTCCAGTTGTTTGGGAACCACCGTTCGCCTTCACGAAATCGATATGGCCCTGCTCTACGTCGGTGCCGATCAGCTCGACGCGCACCCGGTCGCCAACGTCCAGGCCGTCGGCCCCGTGCACGAGCTTGCCTTCCACGGGCGGCCGGAGGATGCGGACCCAGGTCCCCTTGTCCGAGGCGCCCGTGACGATGGCGTCGAACCGGTCCCCGATCCGGGGCTCCAGCAGGAGCGCGGCGGCCGATTTCCCCACTTGTCGCTCGACCTTGTTCGCGCGGTCCTCCGCCTCGGTGCAGTGTTGGGCCAGATCCTGCAGCTCGGTGTTCGCGTACGGGGCCGGGCGGCCCGCCAGCGCCGCCTTCAGCAGCCGCTGCGCGATCACGTCCGGGAAGCGCCGGTTGGGCGCCGTGGAGTGGGTGTACGCCTGCACGGCCAGCCCGAAGTGCCCGGGCACCGTCTGGCCGGGGAACTCCACCACGTACTCCCCGCGCCCCATCAGCTTCACGACGGCGAGGGACAGGTCGGGGAACCGCAGCGGGTCGGCGTCGCGGCGCTTGGTCAGGAACGCCTCCAGGGCGGCCGCGTCGGGCTCCGCCGGCAGCCGCTCCCCCAGCCCCGCGGCCAGAGCCACGATCCGCTCCCACCGCTCGGGCGACCGCAGAACCCGGCGGAGCGATGGATAGCCCCGGGCCTCCAGGTAGCGCGCCGTCACGCCGTTCGCCGCGATCATGAAGTCTTCGATCAGCGCCTTGGCCCGGTTGGTTTCCTCCGCCTCCAGGTCGGTGAGCACCTCGCCATCGAACACCGGCCGCGCCTGGACGGTTTCCAGGCTCAGCGCCCCGTGGTGGTGTCGGACTTCCCTCAGCCGCTGCGCGACTTGGTCCTGCAGCCGGAGCTGGGCCTCCATGCTCGGCACCGCCGCCACCCGATCCGGGATCGCCCCCGTCCCCTCCAGCCACGCGGCGACCGCGTTGTAGGCCAGCTTCGCGCGGTTGCGCACCACGGCGCGATAGAGGTCCGATGCGGCCAGGGTTCCGTCATCTTTCACCGCCATCTCGACCGCCAGCGCCACCCGGTCCTCGCCTTCCCCGAGAGACGTGAGGTCGGTCGAAAGCCGTTCCGGCAGCATGGGAAAAATCGCGGCCGCCGTGTACACCGACGTGGTGTTGTGCCGCGCGTGGCCGTCGATCGCCGAGCCCTTCGTGACCGCCGCGTCCACGTCCGCGACCGCCACGAGAACCTTCACCGCCCCGCCGGGCAGCGGCTCCGCCACGGTGAGCTGATCGAGATCCCGCGAATCGTCGTTGTCGATCGAGCACCACAGAAGTCCCCGCAGATCCCGCGCCCCAGGGTCTCCGTCGGCGGTGGCCGCCTGACTCCGAGCGACCTCTCCCATCACGGCCGGAGAGAAATCCGGCAGCAGGCCGCGCTCGGTCATCACCCGCCGAGCGATGGCCGTGAGGTCGTGCCGATGCCGTCCACTATTCCGTTGCATTCGCTGCCTCCTCGCAGGCCATGAAAGTGCGAAAGAGCGACCGGACACCATTTACATGATACGGCGTTGATTTCCCGAGGGCCAGTTAATGCAAAGCGGGGCGTTGCCGATTTCATCAACTTCCCTAGCGGGGAATGTAGGCCACTTGCCAAACTCCTTCCCAGAGGACATCCGCCTCAGAAACACGACAGCCCTCTGAGGATCAGAGTCCCCAAAGGGCCGTAGGGCTCGCCACCATGATTTTTCCAGCCGGCACCGCTGCCCCCTCTGGGTCACTCGCCGGGCAGCCTCCTTCAACCGGGCGCCACGGTACCTCTCCTCGGCGGGCGTAGTCAAGATGAAAAGACAGTGGTCAGCCCTTGGCAGCGAGGGCCGGCGCGGGGTTCTAAAGGGAGTGCCTGCCCAGCAGACTCGGTCAATCCCTCCCGGATCTGGTAGGGGTCCGCGAAATGCTCTTCGCCACGTTTTCAGTCCTCAGCGACCTGCGGTGTAGCCGTGCCGCTCTACAAACTGGCCGAGGGTCCAGTAGGAATGACCCCCATATGCCAGCGGATTGGCCTTGCCCAGGTCAATTTCCCCCCGAGCGTCCAGGATTGCCTCGTCTACCTGGACCGCGACGACCTTCCCCAGGAACAGATCGTGCGAGCCAAGGTGGATCGTCTGCACCACCTGGCATTCGATATTCAGCGGGCATTCCTTGATGAGGACTGTTCGGATCACCTGCGCGGGCACAGCCGTCAGGCCCATCGCCGCAAACTTGTCTTCCGAGTGCCCGGACACCGTTCCACACCAGTCCACCACGCGGACCATCTCCGCCGTGGGGACGTTGACGGCGAATTCACCGGACTGTTTCACCAGCCCATGGGAGTACCGCGAGGGGCGGATGCTGACGCCGATGATCGGCGGCTCCGAGCAGAGGGTGCCCACCCATGCCAGTGTGATGATGTTCGGCTTGTCCGCGGGGCCGCAGGTGATGAGGCTGGGTGGAAGCGGGTAAAGGTACGTGCCGGGTTTCTTACTGACCTTGGCCATGGCAGGATCATCCTCCCGAGAGACGGCCTATCCGATGCTGCCAGTCACTCGACCCCAGGAGAATAGAACGCGCGCCGATTGCGGAAGTCTTCGGTGTCGGGGGGATCGGCGGCGGGTTCGTTCCGCTTGAGGCGCTCGTAAATCTCCCGCGAGAGGGGGCCGACGGTCGCCTGGACCGCCGGGGTCAAGCCCTCGGCAATGGTGGAGGCATCGCCCGCCTCGACTGCGATGATCTCCACCTCTCCGGGCATCGAAATACCCATCCGCTCGGCCAGGCGGAAGGCAGTGCCGACGCTCATCTCATGGGCGTTCACCAATCGTGCACAGCCCGAGACATCATCCAGGGTCAGCCGGCACACGCGGCCTGGTTGGGGGTCGGGGAGCACGATGCAGTCAACGATGACGGCGCGCGTGTAGCCACGCAGGAGATCGATCAGCTCGAAGCCCGCCCGCGTGCTGGCCAGGACGTCCACCCCGCGTACGGGTGCCGCCGCCAGGAGGCGCTGGAGCTCGGCCGCCACGGCCAGCCCCACGCCGTCGTCGCGGAGCACGGGATTGCCAAGGCCCAGGACGACAGTGCGTCCGCTAATCGCAGGCCCCCTCTTGCGAACTCGATTGGCTTCTCGCAGCCCTGGCACCGTCATCGCCAGGGGAAAAAGCTGCGGGGCGACCACATCGCCGGTCGCCCCGCGCTACCTGAATAAACGGCAGGTCAGCCCTTCCCATTAACTCTCCCGGGCCCGCCAGGCGAGCAGGCTCACGCCGGTACGGCAGGGGCCTCCCTCAGGGACGAGACTTGCGGCTCTCTGGCCTTTGCCTGAACCGTCGCCAGGTAGACGGCCAGCGGCCGGTAGAGCAGGTGGGCCCATTTCCCGAAGGGGACCTCCACCGTCAGCATCGGCACGGCGATCATCAGGTGCACCACGTACATGACGTACGTGGGCATCGGCAGGTTGAGCAGGCGGGCCAAGTGCAGGAGGATGCCGCTGAGGCCGGTGAGGAACAAGAGGGTCACGAACAGCCAGTCTGCCAGGTCGCTGTACTTGTGGATCTGATCCTTTTTCCGCAGGCGGTCGAGCGCGATCCAGGAAGTGGCGCCGAGCAAGACCAACGTGCCGTAATAGCCGAGGAGGCTCGTCCAGTGGAAGGAGGCATCCTCCACCTGGAACCAGTAGAGGAAGACCACCACCAGGGCGAACATCGTTCCGTAGCCGGTGACCAAGAGGAGGTGGCGGAGCCAGTGCTTGGTGGTGTCGCTGGTGCACTCCCTCCAGCGCTTCTGGGTGAGGCCGTGGATGACCAATTCCTTGAACTGCTTGGCATACACGGCCAACGGGACAGACGGACCGTTGGACATGGCGAACCAGAACATCCGGGCAGCGTTGCTCAGCAGCAGGACGCCCAACAGGGCCGCCAGGACCATGTCGCCCCAGTGCACGATCTCTTTGGGCGCGAAGTAGGCCAGATTGACGGCCTGACGAGCCTCGGGATGTTGCGCCAGCAGGCGGAAGCCGAAATTCTCCGGCAGGCTGAAGAGCGTCAGCACCACGAGGGCCACAATGGCCAGCATGCCGAACTCCCAGGCCTCCTTCTTGTACATGAGACGGCTCAGGCCGGTCCAATCGTACATGCTGATGAGCCAGCGGCGGCTGGCCATCATGAGCTTCCCGGGCTCAGCCTCGCGGGGGCAGGTGCTGGAGCAGTCCCCGCAGTAGTAACACAGCCACGGGTCGATGGACTCCAGCATCTTGTCCCTCACGCCGAGCTGGATGTAGCGGATATACCGACGGGGAAAGACGGCGTCTTCCTTGGACAGGGCGCAGATCGCCGTGCAGTTGCCGCAGTTGAAGCACTTGACCGCCGTCTCGCCGCCGTAGTGGGCCAGCTCCGTCACGATGCCAGGATCGACGCGGACGCTCATCGCTCGGACTCCTTCAGGGCGTACTTGACGTAGTCGCCAGCCTCTCCCGCCTCCACCAGCTCCCCATAGCGCTTCATGGCCATGAGGTGCCACATCACCTTGTGGCTGGGCTGGTTGGTCTCTCGAGCCAGCTCCGGGACCGTCCGGGGCCCGGCCTTCAGGGCGTCTTGGAGGGCTTTGCGGATCTCGCGCTGCGCCTTTCCGTAGGCCTTCTTCTCTTCGGTGAGGCCGCCCATCCGCTCACGGAAGACCTTCAGGTCCTCCCTCCAGTTCCGCTTCGCCTCGCTCATTGTCCACCTCTCCGGCGCTGCCCGGGACTCCTCAGGCGTGGCTCACGCGGCCACCGCCTGCTTCACGCGCGTCCGTTCCAGGTACATCGCCGCCTCCATGGCGGCGGCGCCCGCCTCCACGATGGCATCCGGGATGTCCTTCGGGCCCGCGGCCACGCCGGCGACGAAGATCCCGTCTTGGGTCGTCTTCACCGGGCGTATGGCCAACTGGGGGATCTTGAAGAACCCATCCTCGTCCTCCTCGACGGGGATGACCCCCTGGGCGTGCCAGCCGGGGATCAGGCCCTGGCTGAGGACCACCAGATCGTGCCGGATCTCGGCGACCCGCCCTCCCTCATCGATCAGCTCCACGCGCAGGATGAGGTCCTGGTTGGCATCCTCGGTGATCTTGGCGACCTTGGCCTTGACGACGCGGATGCCCTCCGCCTTGGCGCGGCGGTAGAACTGCTCGAAGCCCTTGCCGAAGGCCCGGATGTCCATGTAGTACAGGGTGATCTCCGTATCGTGCAGCCCGTGCTTGATCATGACGGCCTGCTTGAGGGCGTACATGCAGCAGACCCGTGAGCAATAGGGCACGCCAATGGATTTGTCGCGGCTCCCCGCGCACTGCACGTAGGCGATGGACCGTGGAATCTTGCCGTCGGACGGCCTGAGGACCCGTCCGTAGGGACCGTTGGACGACTGGACCCGCTCCATGGCCAAGGGATTCATGACATTGACGTACTTCGTTCCCCCGTATTCCTTCTTGGCGTCCATCGGGGTGATGCGCAGGCCGGTGGTGACGATGACGGCGCCGACCTCCACCGGGAGTTCCTCGGGGCGCTGGGTGAAGTCGATGCAGTCCGTGGGGCAGACCTTGGCGCAGTTGCCGTCGAAGACGCAGTAGTTCGGGTCCAGGACCGCCACCTGCGGGATCGCGTTGCCGTGGGGGATGTAGATCGCCCGCCGCGCGCCCAGGCCGTAGTCGTATTCGTGCGGGACGATCGGGGCGCAGGCCAACTCGCACTTGCTGCAGCCGATGCAGTCCTCCTCCACCACATAGCGGGGCTTCTTGAGGAGGGTCACCTTGAATCCGGCCCCGTTCGGCTCGACCTTCTGTACCTCGGTGTAGGTGAGGAGGGTGATGCGCTCGTGGTGGGCCGTCTCGGCCATGCGGGGGGTGCAGATGCAGCTACTGCAGTCCAGGGTGGGGAAGACCTTGTTCAACCCCACCATGATCCCGCCGATGGATGGCTCCCGCTCCACCAGCAGCACCTCATAGCCCTGGCCGGCCAGATCCAAGGCGGCCTGCATGCCCGCGATGCCGGCGCCGATCACCAGCCCATCGTACCGTTCCTTGATCTTTGCCATAGCGCGACCTTCCTTCGTCAGTGGGGGTCGTCCGCAGTCGGGGCTACCGACTCACCACGGTGAGCACGCTGCCATCCGCGTCGCGGACCCACACGGTCAGGGGCATCTGGCCCGGCAGGCTGTGCGTCGCGCAGCCGAAGCAGGGGTCGTAGGCGCGGAAGGCCATCTCGATCATGTTCAGCACGCCCTCGGTGACGTCCACGCCCTTCCGGATCAACCCCTGGGCCGCCTGCTTGATGGACATGCAGATGGCGGCGTGGTTGTTCGTGGTGCCGACGATCAGGTTGGCCTTCTGCACAATGCCTCGCTCGTCCGTCACGTAGTGATGGGTCAGGGTCCCGCGGGGGGCTTCCACGATGCCCACCCCTTCCCTGGGGATCTTGTCGCAGACGACGCGGTAATTCTCCGGGTGGGTGATCTCCGGGTGCCGGACCAGCTCCAGGGACCGCTCGGCGGCGTTCATGAGCTCGATCACCCGGGCCCAGTGGATGGCCAGGGTGTGGTGGACCGGCTTCTTGCCGCTCCTGTCACCGGTCAGGGTCTCGAAGTACTCCTCGTAGGCCTCCTGGGCCAACGGGCTGTTCATGCCGTCGGCCACGTTGAGCCTCGACTGCGGGGTGGCCCGGTAGACGCCCGACTCCTTGCCGCCGACGAACCCCTTCCAGCCCACCTTCTTCAGGTAGGGGAACTTGAGGTAGGTCCAGGGCTCGACCCGCTCTGCGATGTGTTGCATGTACTCGGGCGGGGCGTACTTGCACAGCTCCTGACCATCCGGGGCCACCACGCGCACCTTGCCGTCGTAGAAGTTCACCCGGTTCTTCTCGTCCACCAGGCCCATGGAATAGGTCTCGTGGTAGTAGGGCCCGTTCAGGATCAGGTCCACGTACTCCTTGTTGGAGAGCACGACGTCGTGGAACAGCTTCAGGGTGAACTTCCCGAACTCCACCATGAACCGGCAGATCTCCTCCAGCCGGTCGCGCTCTTCGGGCTTCAGCGCCTTGCTCATCCCGCCGGGGATGGCGTTCACCGGATTCACCGGCTTGCCGCCGAAGATCCCGGCCGCCTCGTGGCCCCAGGTGCGGCACTTGATCACCTCGCCGCCGATGGCCACCCCGACCTTCCCGATGACCCCGATCAGGTTGCGCAGGGCGGGGTCGCTCTGGGGGCCCATGACGAAGTCGGGCCCCCCCAGGGCGTAGAAGTGGGTGGTGTGGTCGGTGACGTAGAAGATGTTGTACTGCAGCTCGCGCAGCATCCGCGCGGTCAGGGGGAGATCAGCCCCGTAGACCGCGTCGCAGGCCTTGGCGCTGGCCATCATGTGGGCCTCGGGGCAGACGCCGCAGATGCGGGGGGTGATGCGGGGGAGCTCTTCCACCGGGCGGCCCTCGCAGAACTTCTCGAACCCCCGCAACTCCGGCACCTGGAAGAAGCAGTCGGCGACGTTGCCGTCCTGGTCGAGGAAGATGTCGATCTTGCCGTGTCCCTCCAGCCGCGTCACGGGGTCGATGCTGATTCGCCTGAGCCCCTCTTTGGTCTTCACATGCGGACTCGTCATCCTATCCTCCAGGTTGGCCCTACTTCCGGGCCTTCAGCATGCTCGATGACAGGCTGAAGCGGTAGAAGGTCCCCACCGGATCCACGATCTGGTCCACCAGCTCACGCGCCCGCTCCTCCGTGGTGGCGTCCAGGAGGGTCCCCAGGGCCCCGATCATGGACACGCCCTGGTCTTCCACGTTGGCCGGCGGCCCGTAGCAGCCCTCGCAGCGCATGTCGGCCTTGAGGCACAGCGCCCCGCAGCCGCTGCGCGTGGCTGGACCCATGCACATGATGCCTTGCTCCAGGACGCACCACCCCGGCTCCGGCCGGACCTCCTGGGGGCGCCGGAACTGTTTGATCTTCACCAGCTTCTTCTCGCGCGGGCACTCGTCGCAGACGGTCTTGTCCGTGCAGCCCACCTTGACCGCCGTGTTGCGCGGCGGGACCCCTCCGCCCGCCACCGCCTGGATGGCCTCCCACACGCGGTCGGCCTGCGGCGGGCAGCCCGGGATCTGATAGTCCACCTCGATGACATCCTTCAGGCTCAAGACGCTGCGGTAGAACCGGGGGATCTCCAGCTCGCCGTACTCGCTGGCGTAGGTCGGCTGAGGCTCCACCCCGTTCGGATTATCGATGGACGGGTTGTGGTGGTAGGCGGCGTCGTAGATGTCCTCCACCGTCTTCAAGTTCGCCAGCGCCGGAATGCCTCCATCTACCGCGCACGCGCCATATCCGATCAGGGTCTTGCTCTTCCGGCGCAGCAGCCGGGCGACCTCCTCCTGCTCGCTGTTCCGAACGCCGCCGTTGTAGAAACAGGCATCGATGTACCCGTCGGGGTAGGCCGCCACGTCCTTGTATTTGAAGTCCGCCGCACACGGCCAGAACACCACATCGGCAATCGCGATCAGGTCGAGGAGGCGGGGTCCGATCTCCAGCAGCGAGATGTCGCACCCGCCGCAGCTCGACGCCCAGTACATGCCGATCTTGAGCTTCCCGTTGGCGCCCATCGCTATTCTCCCCACGCCTTGAGGTCCATGCCATGCCCCACGCCGCGCTCGTGCAGCAGTCGCGGCCAGTTCAGCGGACCGAGCGCCCGGACCTGTTCGGTCATCTCACCGACCAGCTTGCTGAACTTCTCCCCCTCCGCGGCGCTCACCCATTCGTGGCGAAAGCGTTCCGGCTCCAGCCCCAGCTCGGCCAGGAGGCGTCGCATCAGCGGCATGCGGACCATGGTCTTGTGGTTACCGGAGATGTAATGGCAGTCCCCGATGTGGCACCCGAGGACCATGACCCCATCGGCCCCGTTGGCGAAGGCGGTGGTGATCAGCTCCGGGTCGATCCGGCCAGAGCACATCACCTTGATGATGTCCACATTGGGCGGGTACTGCATGCGCGCGGTGCCGGCGCTGTCTGCCCCGGTGTACGAACACCAGTAGCAGAGGAAACCGATGATGCGCGGCTCCCAGGTCGTCCGGCCCGGCCCAGGCTGCTGTGTCTGCGTCCCCACCTGCGTCATGGTTCCTCTCCTGTCAAGCGGCCTCTGCTGCAGCGGGCTGCCTGCCCAGCAGGGCCAGGATCTCGGATTTGACCTGGGTGTCGCCGAAGCCGAACTGGATGATCGCGTTGCAGGGGCAGGTGGCCACGCAGGTCCCGCACCCGGTGCACAGGGCCTCGTTGACGACGGCGACCTTCTTGGCGTCGTCGCGCGAGATGGCGTCGTACGGGCACACGTAGAGGCAGATGCGGCAGCCGCTGCACTTCTCCTCGGTCACCTTGGCGATGAAGGGGTCGAGCTCGACGTGCGCCTGGGCGATCAGGGCCGCGGCCTTGGATGCCGCCGCGGCCGCGGCGGCGGTGGACTCGACGGTGTCCATGGGCCCTTGCACCGATCCCGCCAGGAAGAGCCCGAAGGCCGCCAGTTCCACCGGACGCAGCTTGGGGTGCACCTCGAGGAGGAAGCGGTCCGACCCGACGGAGCAGCGGTACAGGTCCACGAGTTTGGCCATGTCACGGGCGACCAGGCCGGTGGCCAGCACCAAGAGATCGATGGGAACCTCCACCTCCTCGCCGAGGGTGAGCCGGTCCACGGTCTTCACCACCAGCGGCGCCTCACCGCGCGGATCGTGCTCCACCCGTGGCGGCCGTAGCGGGTCGAAGCGGACGAACACGACGCCCTGCTGGCTGGCCCGATCGTAGTAGGCCTCGTGGCCGCGCCCGTAGGTCCGGATGTCCTCATGGAAATCGTAGATGTTGAGCTCGGGGAAGCGCTCCTTGAGCTCGGTCGCCGCGCGCAGGGTGGTCGTGCAGCAGATCCGGCTACAGTAGTCGTTGATCCTCCCGTCCGGCATCGGCGGGTGGATGCCCTTGTGCTGGAGGCTGCCCACACAGTGGATGAACCCGACGTTCCGGATGGGCCGTCCGTTCAGCACCAGTTTGCCGCCGGTCGGGCCGTCGGCGTCCAGGAGCCGGTTGAGCTGGGCCAGGGTCACGACTTCGGGGTGCTCGCGGTAGCCGTATTCCCCGCGGCGCGGTTCGTAGAGGTCGAGCCCAACCGCCATCAGGATGACGCCGGATTGAATCTCGATGTCGGTGGGCTGCCCCTCGAGGTCGATCCCCGCTTTGCCGGCCGCCTCGACGCACTTGCCGCACTTGGTGCAGGCCTTCCAGTCGATGGCCGGATACGGAGGGTAGCAGCCCTCGTACGGGAGGTAGATCGCCTTGCGCTTGGTCAGGCCGTAGTTGAAGGGATCAGGCGCCTCTTCGGGGCAGACGGCCATGACCGCTCCCGCGTTCCTGAGACTCGCATCCACGCCCCGTGGGTGCAGCCGCACCGTGGTGCGGAAGTCCCCGATGAACCCGGTCGCCTGCAGCAGTTCTGCGTTGGTGTGGATCGTGATCCTGGGATGCCTGACCACCTCGTCGACCAGGGGCTTCAACAGCTCCCGCGCCCGCTGCCCGGTCGGATACAGCCGGTCCAGCTGGGCCATCCGGCCTCCGAGGAACGGCGCCGACTCGATCACGGTCACCGCGAACCCGCGGTCCGCCAGATCCCGAGCGGCGGTGAGGCCCGCCACGCCTCCTCCGATCACCAGGGCGGAGGGGTGGATGGGGATCCGGCGCTTTTGCAGCGGAACCAGATCGCGGACGCGGGCGACCGCCGCACGGATCAACCGGGTGGCCTTCTGTGTGGCGAGCTCGTGATCGGCCACGACCCACGAGACCTGCTCGCGGATGTTCGTGTGCTCGAAGAGGTACTGGTTCAGCCCGGCCCGGGCGAGGGTCCGGCGGAAGGTCAATTCGTGGAGGGTCGGGGAGCAGGCGGCGACGATGACCCGGTTGAGGTTCAACTCCTTGATCTTCTGCTCGATGAGGGCCTGCCCCGGATCGGAACAGACGAACGTGTGGGTGGTCGAAAAGACCACGAAGGGCAATCGGCCGATCTCTTCCGCGACCCGGTGGACGTCCACCACGTCGGAGATGTTGCCTCCGCAATGGCAGATAAAGACTCCGATGCGTGGCTCCTCTCCGCCGCCGTTGCCCGAACCCTGTGCCTTCACACTGTTCTCGCTCATGCCCACGTCTCCCGATAGCGGGTGTCCTCTCCGGTGCGCCGTACCTCTCCGGATTTCCCTGTCCCAGCACCTATGATGGATCGAGATGCGGAACAGGCCTCCATATCCCTCGCCGTTCGTCGATCTGTCTCTGCCAAGATGTCGCTCACAGCAACATAATAAGCCTCCCACCGATAGGTTCAAGGAGTTTTGGTGCGATTGTCTGTCGTCCCGATCATCTGTTGACGATTTCAACAGTCGCCTTGATGCGGTGATATCGTCTGCCGGCAACTTCTGTTCAGGCGCCTGGAGTCGCAGCGCTGCCGCGGACGAAACCAGCGCACCACGTCCTTACTCTCGCGCCCCGGGGACCCGCCCTCTGCCGCCCCTATCCCCTGCCGGGACAGGCCGGCCCAGACAATGTCGGCCCAAAAAATAAGCCTTTCAATCGTCCCGCGAAGCATGTAGGTTATAAGGCCTGAGATTCGGGGAACCGATGTTCCGCACACGGAAGGGGGCCATCATGGAAAGCATCCAGGACGCACGCGGACTCAGTTTGGACATGCTGAAGAAGTTCGGGACAAAGTGGGCGGTGCTCGCCGCCATGAGGCTGGACATGGCGAGCCGGGGCATCCGGATCGGGAGTGAGGCGGACGAGCAGCTCAAGCTGGCGCGGGTCCAGATCTTGTCCGGCTGCTTCTCGCCGTGCGATGTCGGCTGCTCGCTCTCGAAGCTAGAGAGCCATCTCATCTCCTCCATCGGCTCTTCCGGCTCTTCCCTTGGCGAAGAGTACCTTCGGCCGTGGTCCGACCTGCTGGCCCAAGCCATGCGGGGAGAGATTGACCCCCAGCGAATTTCGGAGATCCCGGCCCTCAAGCCTGTGGAGATGGATTGTAAGTTCCTGGCCTGCCGCTGCGCTGATCTGCCCGGCTACAAGGTTTCGGCATAGGGCGGCAGAAGCCTGTCCTTATTCTCCCCGAACGGGTCCTCGGCTCCAGGAGGTGGCGCCACGAATGCGCCTTCGACCCGGAGCCGGGGGGCTCCCTGTGGTGTCCGGTCCAGCCTGCCCTTCCCCGCGGCTCAACTCCTCGCACAGGTGTAGCAGGGTGCTCATCCGCTCGTCCGGCGTGCCCTCTCGAGTCAAGCGGGCGCACGCCCGGGAGGCCCGGATTACCCCGGGCGCGGTGAGGCTCGGATGTCCTGTCGCAAGGAGCTGTGGACTAGGCCGCGCTGGGGGCTGGCGAGGGTGGAGGAGGATGACCCTTCTCTCGACGGCGCCGTTCCTCGAGGTACGCATACCACTGAGCCATTCCCTGGCCCGTTCGCGCCGACACTTCCAGGATGGTGGCCTCGGGGGCGACGCGGCGGATGTTCCGGACGGCCGTGTCCCGGTCGAACCCGACCGGCCCGGCGATGTCCATCTTGTTCACCACGACCACCTGAGCGGTCCGGAACATGACGGGGTACTTGAGCGGCTTGTCTTCGCCCTCGGTGACCGAGAGGAGCACCACGCGCGCGTCCTCTCCCAGGTCGTACGAGGCGGGACAGACCAGGTTGCCCACGTTCTCGATGACGAGGACGTCCAGGGAGTCGAGAGGCATCTTCTCCATCGCGCGGGCCACCATCTCGGCCTCGAGGTGGCAGACGTTTCCCGTGGTGATCTGCACCGTCGGCACCCCCCGCGCGCGCAGCCGCTTGGCATCGTTGTCCGTCTCGAGGTCTCCCGCGATCACGCCGACCCGCAGGCGATCCCCGAGGTCCGCCACCGTCCGCTCGATGAAGGCGGTCTTCCCCGAGCCGGGCGAGGAGAGCACGTTCAGGACGAGGAGGCCCTTGGCCTTGAAGTATCCCCGGTTCCGCTCGGCCAGCCGATCGTTCTTGGCCAGGATGGCCTGGCGGACGGAGACGGTGCGCCGGTCGCCTTCGGAAGGGTCATCGTGTGGATGCGGGTGGGTATGGGGATGGTCGTGGTCGTGCGGGTGGGCATGCTCATGGCCGTGAGGGTGCGAATGGCCGGGCTCCGGCCCGTCAATGTGAACCTCGCCGACGATACCGCATCCGCAGTCCTTGCACACGATCAGGATACCTCCAGAGAAGCCAGTTCGAGTTCCCGCCCCTGGCGCACCTCGCCGTCGGGGGTGTGACACCGGGGGCACTCGCAGAAGAGGTCATCCGGCTGAAACTCGCGCCGGCACGTCCGGCAGTAGCAGACGATCGGGACGCGCTCCACCTGAAGCGTCGCCCCTTCCGCGATGGTCCCCTGACTCAGCACGTCAAAGGCGAATTCCAGGGCCTCCGCGACCACCCCGGACAGCGGGCCGACGCGCATCGTCAGTTGGTGGATATGCTGGGCCCCCTCGTCGGCCGCCCGCTTCAGGGCGATCCCCAGCGCGCTCTCCATCACGCCGACTTCGTGCATGCCGCCCCCGGTTCCCTCGAGTTTCTGCTTGAAGATGGCCGCGTGAGGTCGGGGTGTCAAGGGAAAACTCCCGGGTGATACGTGTCGCCAGACCCTTCCGCCAGCCTTGCGCGACGCCGGAGTCTTCTTATGCTCCTCTCTCAGCCTCATCGCCGCTCATAAGACATAAGATAATTGAATCTCGACCCCGCTCCCGGGGGGGGCCCGAGCAGGCGGGCCGTGCGGGGGCGGCGGTTCCGGTCGCCGGACGGTGCGTGCAGCAGCCTCGCCCAGTCCCCCGGGCCATCCAGTTCTCCGCGGGAGAGACAGGCCTTCGCCCCGGCGGGAGGCCCGCCCTGCGGCGGGCCGACCCGGAGCAAGCCCGCCCCACCCCGCCAAGTACGCTTTGGGTGTGGCGGGGTGCCGTCGCGGCCTCGCCGTCCGAGGGGAATCCCCGGGGGCGGGGACGCAAAACAATGCTGAAGCTCCGAATGAATTCTGCGAATTGTGAATTAACTTAGCGGCGATGCCCCTCAGCCTCGTTTGTCCTCCCGGATTCGATCTGTCTCCTCGGTGCCTCCGGCCCTCTGTGTCTCGGCTCACGGCTCTCGTCTCTCGGCGCTTCCCCGGTCCGCCCGGCCCACGTCTTTCAGCTTGACACGCCCGCACTGTTCAGGGCATACCCTCGTAGGCGGATGGAAACGCCGGAGCGCTGCGAGGAGCAGCGCTGAAACTGGGATTGACGGTCCACACTGTCAAACACAGCGCCGCTAAGATAATTCGGCCTCGTCCCGGTCCCGGGGGTGCCCCGAGCAGACGGGCCGCGCGTGGGAGGCTCAGGATGGAGCGAATGCAGCGGATCACGGAAGAGCAGGACGTGGAGAAGCTGTTCCAGGCCGAGCTGGCGATCCTCTACAAGCACAGCCCGATGTGCGGGATAAGTGCTGTGGCGTTGAAAGAGGTGGAGGCCTTCCTGGGCGAGCGCCCGGATGCCGGCGTCTGGATCGTCGATGTCCTGGCCCAGCGCCCCCTGTCGCAGCGCATTGCCGAGCGCGCCGGGATCGCACATGAGTCCCCGCAGGTCATCCTGCTCCAGCGGGGCGTGCCGCGCTGGAACGAGTCGCACTACGGGATAACGGCCGCGGCCATCGCCGAACAGTTCCGGCTCGCCCGGGGCTAGGAAGGTCCGCGGTTCAGGCCCCTCTTCCGCGAGGGAACGTCGTCACGTCCTTCGGCCCTTCTATTGACAGGGCAACGCGCCAGGCATAGCTTCGAGTCCGAACGGTCCGGACCCGCGCGATTGGCCATCGGCTGGGCCGCGGGCCCGACCGCCGGCCGATCCGCCGTTTCCCTCTGGGGGATTGCCGCCCGAGATGCAGAAGAGATCTTGCCTCCTCCTTCATCTTCTTCTCCCAGGGGTCCTTCTCACCGTCGCAGGCTGCAGCCTCGTCTCCGCTCCGTTCAGGGTCGCCAAGGGGGCGGTCGTGGGAGGGGTCTGGGTGGTGAAGACCACCTACGTGGTCACCGCCGGGACGACCAAGGCGATCTATCGAATCGGGGAATTCACCTACGAGGTCGTGAAGGCCCCCATCGACTGGGCGCTGACCCACGAGGAGATCGAGAGCATCGATGGGGTTCCGGCGAAGGAGGCCATCCGCGAAGGCCGGGTGAAGGCCTCCCCCTACGTGGTCAGAGGGAAGACGTATGTCCCCATGTCGGCGGAGGCGGCCCAGCGGTACCGGGAGGAAGGCATCGCCTCATGGTATGGGTACGAGAGCGGCCGCATGACCGCAAACGGCGAGGCCTTCAACCCGAGCGGGTTGACGGCCGCCCACAAGTACCTTCCCATCCCCATGTTCGTCCAGGTGACGAACCTGGAGAACAACAAGTCCATCATCGTCCGGGTGAATGATCGGGGTCCGTTCCCGAGCGATCAGAACCCGAGGTCGGGCGACCGCATCATCGACCTCAGCATGGGAGCCGCCAAGCGCCTCGGCTTTTATGCCAGGGGCACGACGATGGTGCGGGTCGAGGCGATCCAGGTGAAGGAGGAATGAGCCCAGATATTTCACCGCCAAGGTCGCCAAGACCGCAAAGGTAAGCCAGCTCTGAACAGCCTAGGGCCAGGCGTCGGAGAGATGTCCTGGCCGGCCCGCCGATCAGTCGTCAGACCTCGGGCACAGGAGATGGGCGGGCGCGAGAAGAATTTCCCTTATTTTCTGTTGAGGCAGTAAAATGCCGTCCACTGGGGCATCCGGCTGGCGGAGTACTAAGAGCCATCGCCGCTAAGATGATTCGACCTCGACCCTGCTCCCGGGGGTGGCTCGAGCATACCCAGCCTTGCGGCTGGGTACCCGCCGTGCGGTGGGGGGGTACCCAACGCTTGCGTTGGGTCCGGTCCGGTCGCCGTGGTCCGCCGGAGGTGGACCCGCGGCGGGGAGGAGGCCGAAGGCCGCGGGTACCCACGGAGTGGGTGCGGAGCAAGACCGCCCCACCCCACCGCCGAGTGGGGTGCCGTCGCGGCCCCGCCGTCGAGGGACACCCTCGGGGGCAGGACGCCAAGCAGGGCCAGAGCAGTCAATGGATCCAATTCGTCACAGCTTAACTTAGCGGCGATAGCACTAAGAGCCCGGCAGGAGCGATGTACCGGTTCGGAGGGAAGACCTGATGCGAATGTGGACGAGGGGAGCGGCGCTCTTGGCGACGGTGCTGGCGGTATTCCTGGGGGCGACGGCGCCGCTCATGGCCGGCGCCCGCATCACCGAGGTGACAGTCAGTCAGGCCCGGGAGTTGATCCAGCAGCGCGCTAGGGACGCCAAGTTCGTCATCCTGGACGTGCGGACCCCCGAAGAGTTCGCCCAGGGGCGCCTGCCCGGCGCCGTGAATGTGAACCTGATGGCCCCGGACTTCGAGCGCCGGCTGGGCGCGCTGGATCGTGGCAAGACCTATCTCGTCTATTGTCGGACAGGGAATCGCTCGACGAAGGCGATTCAGGCCATGGGGCCGCTGGGCTTCAGGTCGGTGTACCACATGTCCGAGGGCATCGTGGGCTGGCAGAAGAAGGGGTTCCCCCTGTCCACGTCGTCGTGAACCCGGTACCGTCGGAAAACCACCCGGGAGGGATGAACCGGGGAGTCCACTCCGTCAACAACATCCCGCGTGACAAAGGAACGTCGGAGGAGATCAGAGGCGTTTCTTGCCCATTGTCTTCCAGAAGTCGTCGTGCCTCACGCCGCCGCTCTTCTTGATGCGATCGTGCGCGGCATTCAAGAGGGCCGCAAACCGTGGGGTGTGGGCGAGGATGAGGCGTTCCAGTTCCTCCTCGTCAGTGACCGCCACCAGCACAGCCGTGGGGCGTCCATTCTTCGTCACAACTACCGGCCCCTCCGCACATTCTTCAAGGTACTTGCTGAGCCGGGCTTTCACATCTGCAACGGGTGCGATCTTCATAATTCGAACCTCGATGGGATCGCGGTCTCAGAGCTCGAAGGGGCTGTCTCCTCGGGGGCCCCGGCGCACCCTCAGGGCGGCGATCGAAGGATCCTCTAGCCCCTGAAGGAAGTCGAGATATTCCTCAAGAGACATCGCCGTCCCGTTCCGCGACTGGCGAAGGGCCATGACCTCCTCTCGCCCGATGCGAAGCCCCGCTTCAAGATCGATCGGAGTCGAGGATCCTGCGGAGTTCATCGAACTTCTCCGGAAGTCCATATTGCGCGAAGTAGCCTTGGACTTCGCTCACATCCAGCCCGGGCAATCCGAGGATGTGCTGGATATCGGCCATCTCTTGAAAGGTGCGAGTTGGGTCGTTCTTCATGGCCAGGATTTTCATGGCCGCCAAGTGCTCCGGTCTAGGCACACGGATGGTCTTGCCGAATAACGGCACGACCCTGGCGCCCTCAAAGAGCTTCGTCGCCGTTGGTTCCACAACGTAGATGCAATCCACACGACCTGGCTCCGGGAGGCCATGGACATGGTTCGAGTACCCCTCGGAACGATAGATGGTCTCGTAGCCGAGGGACTCCAGGAAGGCGATCAGGTCGCGTTGGGCCCTGGCATCCACGGCGAAATCGATATCACGGGTTGCCCGGCTGAGTCCGTATGAGGAGAGCGCAAAGGCACCCACCAGGGCGTAGCGGAAGCCACGCTCATCCAAGAAGCGCGACACGGCATCCAGGACCTTGGCGAAATCCACGATCGCCTCTTCCCCGTGGTGGGTTCGTCTGTCTGCACAGCGACCACCCCGAGGATGCCGCAGGAGGCCCTGTCACGTCAAGTGAATGCTGATCAGATGGGGCGAGGTGGTGCCTAGCTCCTCTTGTGCCGGAACAGCGTCACCCTTTCGTACCTGGATGAGTTGGCCCACCGGATCGTCGAGGACGCTGGCTTCGGCCAATACCTCCCGCTTGGCGTTGGTCACGGCCCCTTTTCCCTCACTTTTTTTCCGGCCTGCCCGAAGAAAGGCCTCATCGTGTCTGACTCTGCGATCTCGGCGATCTCTGCGGTGAAAAATCGGGGTTCGGATCATGGGCCGGCTGGGCTTCCGGTCGGTGTACCACATGTTCGAGGGCATCGTGGGCTGGCAGAGGAAAGGATTCCCTCTCTCCAGGCCGTCGTGAGCCCCGGGGCCGTCGGAAAACCACCCGCGCAAAGGGATGAACCGGGAAGTCCACTCCGTCCACGACGTCCCCCGACACAAGCGTCAGCCTTGAGCATCTGCATCCCCTGATTCTTCACCAGCCAATCCATCTTGTCCCGCCTGGAGGCGTGTGTTAACGTCACCCGTGGCCGGGGGCCGGGCCCGCCTCCCCACGGTCCGACCGAGGATGCCGCGCGCCAACGGCGCCGCAAGAGGGGCGGCCCGACCGGACCGGCGTTTCTCCTGTTGATGCATCGACTTGCGGGTGGTCGCGGAGAGTGGGTTCCTCGACATGCAGATCGGTCCGTATCGTCTGGGCAACAATCTGATCGCCGCGCCCATGGCCGGGGTGACCGACCGCCCGTTCCGTCAGCTCTGCAAGGCGATGGGGGCGGGGATGGCGGTCTCCGAGATGGTGACGAGCAACACGCGTCTGTACGGATCAGCCAAGACCCGACACCGCGCCGACCATGAGGGCGAGGCGCCACTCGTCTCGGTCCAGATCGCGGGGGCGGATCCTGCCAGGCTGGCCGAGGCCGCCCGGTACAATGTGGACATGGGGGCGCAGATCATCGACATCAACATGGGCTGTCCGGCAAGAAAGGTGTGCAACGTCATGGCGGGCTCGGCCTTGTTGCGGGACGAGTCGCTCGTGGCACGGGTTCTCGAGGCGGTGGTGGCAGCGGTGCCCGTGCCGGTGACCCTCAAGATTCGGACGGGGTGGGACAAGAGCTCCCGAAATGCGGTGACGGTTGCGCGCATCGCCGAGGCAGCAGGGATCCGGGCGCTGGCGGTTCACGGTCGCACACGGGCCTGCATGTTCCATGGGGAGGCGGAGCACGAAACGATCGCCGCGATCAAGAGCGCTGTGCGGATTCCCGTGATCGCCAACGGCGACATCAACACGCCGGAGAAGGCCAGGGCGGTTTTGGATGCGACCGGGGTGGACGGTCTCATGATCGGACGGGCCGCCCTGGGCCGCCCCTGGATCTTCCGCGAGATCGTTCACTTCCTGGTGACCGGGCACCGGCTTCCGCCGCCTGACGCGGCCGAGATCCGCCGCGTCCTCCTCTCCCACCTCGACGACATGTACGCCTTCTACGGCGAACGGGCGGCTGTCGGCATCGCGCGGAAGCACATCGGCTGGTACACCCGGGGTCTCCCCGATTCCGGCCCCTTCCTCCACCGGGTCTTCCACATTCCCACCGCGGCGGAGCAGCGGGCCGCCGTGGACCAGTTCCTGGCTGAGCGCGATACTGTGCGGTGCGCAAAATAGGCGACAGTCCCTCCCGGACCGCACAGTCCGGGGGAGAATCCGACGAGGGGCGGCGGTCCGCCCCTCTCGGTCGGGTACCCGCGACGAAGGAGTGGGTGCGTGGGGAGGGCTGAGCCCTTGCCGCGGGTCCTGTGCAAGGGCGAGGGCCTTCCCCGCGAACGAAGCAGCGCGGGGAACAGTGGAGCCATTATTCCGCGCTGCGTAGTAAGGAGCCTGGCGGGCGGCCTCGCGGCCGCCCGCCGTCGCCCTCAATGTTGGGCTGGTGGTCCCGTCACGCCGCCGTGGCCGTGACGCGCTCCTCCTGCGACATCGCCGCCAGGCGCCGGACCTCCGCCATGTTGAGATCCAGCCCCTTGGCCACCCGCTCGCCGTACTCCGTGTCCGCCTTGTAGAAGAGGGCGGTCTGGCGGAGCTGGATCCGCTTCTGCACGTTCCGCAGGTGGGAAACGATGTTGCCGATGAGGTGGTCCCGATCCTGGTTGGTCATGACTTTGCGGTACAGGTCTCCCGCCTGGACGAAGTCGATGTCGCCGAGCGGGTACACGTGGCGCGCGGCCATGCCGGCGACGTCGATGGGCGGCGCCGCCACGCCGGGATCGGGGGCCGGGCCGCCGAAGCTGTTGGGCCAGTAGTTGGGGCTGGCGCCGGCGTTGCCGTCAACGCGCATGAACCCGTCACGCTGGTAGCTGTTCTCCGTGGTTGCCCTGGGCGCGTTGACCGGCAGCAGATGGTAGTTGGGACCCAGCCGGTGGCGGTGTGTATCGTGGTAGCTGAACAGGCGCCCCTGCAGCATCCGGTCGGGGGACGGCCCGACGCCGGGCACGAAGTTGCCCGGCGAGAACGCCGCCTGCTCCACGTCGGCGAAGTAGTTCTCGGGGTTCCGGTCGAGCACCATGCGGCCGAAGGGTTGGAGCGGGTAGTCGGCGTGCGGCCACACCTTGGTGATGTCGAAGGGGTCGAACCGGTAGCGCCTGGCCTCCTCCGGCGTCATGATCTGGACGGAGACCTTCCAGGCCGGCGGATTCCCCGCCTTGATGCTCTCGTACAGATCCCGGGTGGCGTGATCCGGATCCGTCCCCGCCAGGCGGGCGGCCTCTTCGCGGGTCAGGTTCTGGATAGTCTGCTCGGTCTTGAAGTGGATCTTCACCCACCAGTAGTCCGCCTTGGCGTTGTACCACATGAAGGCATGGCCGCTGTAGCCGTTCATGTGGCGGTAGCTTTTCGGCGTGCCGCGGTCGGAGAAGAGGACCGTCACCTGGTGGATGGACTCCGGGGTCAACGACAGGAAATCCCAGAACATGTTGGGGTCCTTCAGGTTGCTCCCCGGGTGGCGCTTCTGGGTGTGGATGAAGTCCGGGAACTTGATCGTGTCGCGGATGAAGAACACCGGGGTGTTGTTGCCCACGAAGTCGTAATTCCCCTCCTCGGTGTAGAACTTCACGGCGAACCCGCGGGGATCGCGCTCCGAGTCCGCCGAGCCCTTCTCGCCCCCGACGGTGGAGAACCGCGCGAGGACCTCGGTGCGCTTCCCCAGCCGGGAGAGGAACGCGGCGCGCGTGTACTTGGTGACGTCGTGGGTGACCTCGAAGTAGCCGTAGGCGCCGGCCCCTTTGGCGTGGACCACCCGCTCGGGAATCCGCTCGCGATCGAAGTGGGCGAGCTTCTCCAGCAGGTGCACGTCCTGCATGAGGGTCGGCCCTTTGGGCCCCGCGGTCATGGACTGCAGGTCGTTGTCGACGGGCATTCCGAAGCTGGTGGTCAGGGTCTTTTTCTTGTTCGCCATCGTGCTCCTCCTAGGAGATCCGCCCTCGGGCTGCTCGCCGCTTCCCCGTGGAAGACTGCAAGCAGAGCCCCCGGATCTCCCCGTGCGTGGTTTCCGCCTTCCTCAGCGACCTCGCCGTGCCTGGAATCGGAAGGCGATCGGGCTCCTCGTTATCAGAACGGGGACGTTGCATTCCAGGGCAAATATCTGATCAGACAGGAGGGCGACTTCCTGGGCCGTTCTCACAGCAGTCCCAAGCCCCAGGTGCAGAACGGCCCTCCGGGGGCCGTTCACACCCAAAGGGCCGTCAGGTTCGGACGGAAGGACTCTTTCCGCCGGCATCACCGCCCCCTCCGGGTCAGTCGCGGGGAATCCCGTCAACCAGGCAAAACGCTACCTCCCAGACGAGGGCAAAGTCAAGGGGGAAAGACAGGAACCAGCGATCAGCCATCAGCGCGCAGCCGGAAGGGGCCCGCCTCGGCATCATGCGCACAACCAGCACGGCCCAGCCCGGCCCTCGCGATTATCCGAGCGCAGGCCGGCTGCGTCCAGCCTCTGTTGAAGGCGGAGCTGGTTCTCCCGCTCCCGGCGCTTGGCATCGAGATATTCCGCCTTCTCCATTTCATGGAGCTGTCTGGGGTACTGCTCCATCAAGTCGTACACCGCGTTGATGCACGCCTCGAACCGATGGGTGGCCGGGACGGACTGCATGTCCAGGAAGGCCTCGAAGGCAAGGTAGTAGCGCATGGCGTTGCGTTCCACCAGCCCCCTGAAGCCCTTCACGTACCGCGGTGATGCGGCCGGGCCGGCGTCCTCCCGGCTGAAGCCGACCTTGTTCCACCCCACCGTGGCCAGATAGAGGGCGGTCATCAGTCTGGTCACGAGGCTCGGCACATAGGATGAGCGCAGGGCGACCAGCGTCCTGCCTTCCACGGCGGCAGCCTCTAGCTGGAACCGGTGGGCCGTGGTCCCGAACAGCCCCTCGGGCGCGCTGAGAGCGACCGACAACGAGCCGGGCTCCCCCGTGTACACCGCGAATTTGTACGTCTGCAACGATGCATCTTCAGGGCTTTGGTAGTACCTCCGCCCGATATAGAGCGTGAGGAGCGTCTCGTGGGATTGCATCTGGAAGGTGCACGCCTTCACATTCGCGTGCAGGGGGGCGAACTCACACCAGGAAGCGGGGCTGCTCAGCACTGCCTTGACCGCCTCGAAGGGGTGCTCGATGATGCCGTCCACCTCGGCGGACACCTGATCGTTGCGCTCCTCCGAGTGGACGCTGAGGGGGACGCCAAAGGGTCCGCGCTGTGTTAGATCACGCAGTTCCTGGTACCGGTTCTGGAGCCGCAACGCGTTGTCCTCGCCGCCCCAGGCCGTGAGAGGAACCCCAGCAAGGACCAGCACCAGGAGAATCCGCAGGCTCGCGTGCCGGCGTCGCGGGTGCGTTCCTCCAACCGCACGATCCAGTAATGGGGGACGGCCGCGATCCCTGCAATGTACAGTGGACGCTTGCTTCAGCGACCCCCTCCCTTGGAAACGAAGCAGCCCTCTGGGGATCAGCATCCTCAAGGGGCCTTCGAATTCGCGCACCATGATTCTCCCAGCCAGCATCATGCCCCCCCGAGTCAGGCGCAGGAGAGCCACTTTCAACCGGGGAAGACGCTACCTCTCGTCGGAGGGGGAAGTCAAGGCTGAAAACCAGTTGGCAGGAGGCGGCTGGCAGCTGGCAGCAGACACCGACCAGGAATCAGCGGGCGGGAGTCGGGGGTCTGGGATGGGGAGCAGAGGAGTTGAGGCGCAGGGGGCAAGGGGGAATTGCGGAATGCGGAGTGCGGAATGAGGAGTGGAGGGAACTGAAGAAGAGCAGGGAAGCGGATGCGAGGAAACAAAGGGGCAAGGGAGCATGGGGGCGTGGGAGAGCGGGAGACAGGGGGAAGGGGCGAGGAGCCAGGGGCAGCAGAGGGACCAAGACGGCGGCGGGGGATTCGGCTGTGGTTGCGGTCTGGGACTCCGTACCTAGGGGTGGGCGAGTCGGCCGAGGGGACTGGCCGGTTGTTGCAGACGGCGGCGGCTAGGCGGTGTATGATCTGTCCCCACGGAGAAAAGGCATGGGGTGTTGGGGCGGATTCGGCACAGTGGAGGGGCAGGATGGGAGAGGGTGAGAAGAATCCGGCGCAGCGGGTTCCGCCGGGGCAGCATCTGACGGAGAAATGGCCGGTCCTGACCTACGGGGCGACGCCGCGCTTCGACCCCCAGACGTGGACGTTTCGTTGCATTGGCCTGGTGGAGCAGGAGGTCGCCTGGACCTGGGAGGAGTTCCTGCGACTTCCCCGGGTCGAGATCACCTCCGACGTCCATTGCGTCACCCACTGGTCGCTCTTGGACAACCGGTGGGAGGGCGTGCACATCCGCGAGATTCTGAAACGCGTGCGGGTCAAGCCCGAGGCGGTCGCGGTCATGATCCATGCCGACCCGGACTACACCACCAACCTCCTGCTGCAGGAGTTGATAGACGACGATGTCCTCCTGACGCTGAAGCGCAATGGCCGCGACCTCGAGGCCGACCACGGGGGCCCCTGCCGCCTGGTGGTCCCCAAGCTCTATTTCTGGAAGAGCGCCAAGTGGGTCCGGTCATTCGAGTTCATGGACGTGAACGCGCCCGGCTTCTGGGAGGAGAACGGCTACCACATGCACGCCGACCCGTGGAAGGAAGAGCGCTACTCGAGCCAGGAGACGCGCGCCATGCAGCAGATGCGCGCCGAGGCGGGGCGGAAGCTCCGCGGGCGATAGGGCGGGGCCCGGGGGTGACGGCGATGGCAGAGGACAGGACGACCAACGTTGCAGGCGATCCGCCCGGTCAGCCGGCCGGCCCCTGCGCCATGGTGATCTTCGGCGCGGCCGGGGATCTCACCAAGCGCAAGCTGATCCCGGCGCTGTACAATCTGGCCAAAGGCGGACTGCTGCCCCAAGAGTTCGCCATCCTGGGCGTCGCCCGCGCCCCCATGACCACGGAGGATTTCCGCCAGAGGATGAGCCGCGACATCCGCGAGCACGCCACCGAAGAGGTCGAGCCCGGCCTCTGGGAGTGGTTCGCCGAGCGCCTGCATTACCTGCACGGGAACTTCGAGGACCCGAACGCGTACCCGGAGCTCCGGAAGACGCTGGAGGTCGTGGACAAGGAGCACGGGACGCGCGGGAATTATTTCTACTACCTGGCCACGAGCCCGCACTACTTCTCCGGAGTGGTTCGCGGTCTCAGCGACATCGGCCTCCTCCAGGAGGAGAACGGCCGCTGGCGCCGGGTCATCATTGAGAAACCGTACGGCTGCGACCTCGAGTCCGCCCGCGCCCTCAACCGGGAGATCGGCACGGTCCTGGGCGAGCACCAGATCTACCGGATCGACCACTACCTCGGCAAGGAGACGGTCCAGAACATCCTGGTCTTTCGATTCGCCAACGGGATCTTCGAACCCATCTGGAACCGCCGCTACGTGGACAACGTGCAGATCACCGTGGCCGAGACCGTGGGCGTGGAGCAGCGCGGCAATTATTACGAGGAGGCAGGCGCGCTCCGCGACATGGTGCCGAACCACATCTTCCAGCTCATCTCCCTCACGGCGATGGAGCCGCCCATCTCCTTCGAGGCCAACGCCGTCCGGGACGAGCAGGCCAAGGTCCTGAGGGCCATCCAGCCCCTGTCGCCCGAGGAAGTGCTCAGGCGCACGGTCCGCGGTCAGTACGGGGAGGGCACGATCGACGGCCGGCGGATTCCGGCCTACCGCGCAGCGCCGAAGGTCGCCCCCGATTCCCCGACGGAGACGTTCGTGGCGCTCAAGCTGTCCATCGACAACTGGCGCTGGGCCGACGTGCCGTTCTACCTGCGGACGGGCAAGTGCCTCCCCCAGCGGGTCACGGAGATCGCGATCCAGTTCAAGCGCGCGCCGTTCATCCTCTTCCGCAAGACCCCCGTGGAACACCTGACCCCCAATCAGCTCGTCGTCCACATCCAGCCCGAGGAGGGCATCGACCTCTTCTTCGGCGCCAAGGTTCCCGGGCCGCTCGTCCGGCTGGGGACGGTCCACATGCACTTCCACTACAAGGACTATTTCGGCAGCACCCCCAGCACCGGCTATGAGCGATTGCTCTATGACTGCATGACCGGCGATGCGACGCTGTTCCAGCGCGCCGACATGGTGGAGGCCGGCTGGAGCGTCGTGGCCCCGGTTCTCGACGTGTGGAAGGCGCTGCCGCCGCGGAGCTTCCCGAACTATCCCGCGGGGTCGTGGGGGCCGAAGGAAGCCGACGAGCTGATGGAGCGCGACGGCCGGCAGTGGCGGAGGATCGAGGAGTGATCCTGGCGGGCGACATCGGCGGCACCCACACCCGGCTGGCGTTCCTCGAGGAGAGGGAAGGCCGCTTGACATCAGTCGCGGAGGAGACATTCGCCAGCCGCGAGCACGCCAGCCTCGAAGCGGCCCTCCGGAAGTTCATTGCAGCCCATTCCTTTCCCATCGCCTGCGCCTGTTTCGGCATCGCGGGACCGGTGCGGCACGGACGGTGCGACGCGACAAACCTCCCCTGGGTGGTGGACTCCGGCGTGGTGGCACGCGAGATTGGCCTGAAGAGCGTCGGGTTGATCAACGACCTCGAGGCGAACGCCTGGGGCATCGCGGTCTTGGAGGCGAAGGATCTCCTCGCCCTCAACGAGGGGGCCCCGGGCGCTTCGGGAAATGCGGCCATCATCTCCGCGGGGACCGGCCTGGGCGAGGCCGGCCTTTATTGGGACGGCACGACCCATCGGCCCTTCGCCACGGAGGGCGGCCACACGGATTTCGCGCCGCGCAACCGGCTGGAGATGGACCTGCTGGAGTACCTGCTGAAGGAGTTCCCGCGGGTGAGTTACGAGCGCGTCGTGTCGGGGCCGGGCCTGCTGAACATCTACCGGTTCCTCCGGGACACGGGGCGCGGCGAGGAGCCCGGCTGGCTCGCCCAGCGGATGCGTGGGGAGGATCCCGCGGCCGTCATCTCCCAGGCTGCCCTGGACGGGAAGAGCGATCTGTGCGCGCAGGCCCTGGACCTCTTCGTCTGGCTGTACGGGGCGGAGGCGGGGAATCTGGCGCTGAAGGTGATGGCGACGGGCGGGGTATTCCTGGGCGGGGGGATCGCCCCCAGGATCATCCGGAAGCTCGAGGAACCCGCCTTCCTGAATGCCTTCACCGCCAAGGGCCGGATGAAGCCCCTGCTCCAGGCGATGCCAGTCCGCGTGATCCTGAATGACAAGACGGCTTTGCTCGGCGCCGCGCGATTCGCCACGCTCTGCCCTGCGGAATCGTCCGGACCCGGACGATGAGCCAGCCTGAGATTCGCATCCTGGCGGATGGCGACGACCTGTGCCGCGCCGCCGCGGAGGAGTTCGTCCGCCTGGCCGACGAAGCCGTCCGGGCCAGGGGGCGCTTTACGGTGGCGCTCTCCGGCGGGTCGACGCCCGAGGCGCTCTACCGGCTGCTAGCAGCGGAGGACGGCGGCTTTCGGGTGCGCGTGCCCTGGGGCCAGGCCCACTTCTTCTGGGGGGACGAGCGACACGTCCCGCCCGACCATCCCGACAGCAACTACCGCATGGCCTCCGAGGCGATGCTGTCACGGGTGCCGGTGCCGCCGGGCAACGTCCACCGGATCCCGGCCGAGAACCCGGATGCCGCCGAGGCGGCGACGGAGTACGCAGAGACGCTCCGCACGTTCTTCGACGCGGCGGCGGGACGATTCCCCCGCTTCGATCTGATCCTCCTGGGGATGGGATCCGACGGGCACACGGCTTCGCTCTTTCCGGGGACCGACGCCATCCAGGAGAAGATTAGGCTCGTCGCGGCCCTGTGGGTGGAGAAGCTCGGCGCTTACCGGATCACCCTGACGGTCCCGGTGCTGAACGACGCCGCCTCCGTGATCTTCCTCGTCAGCGGGGAGGGAAAGGCGGAGGCGCTGCGGGCCGTCCTGGAGGGACCGCACCGACCGGATCGCTTCCCGGCCCAGCTCGTTTTTCCCCGGGAGGGACGGCTTCTGTTTCTGGTGGATCTCGCCGCGGCCCGCCTCCTGCGTCAGCCCTGCTGACGAGGAAAGGGCCGATTAGGGGACGTTGCTTCTTTAGTCGCTTTATGATAGCGTGGCCTCATGCCCCGTGGTCCACGTCTCGATGCACCCGGCGTCCTCCACCACGTGATGGTGCGAGGGCTCGAACGACGCCCGATCTTCCGGGATAACCAGGATCGGGCCGACTTCGTTGGGCGTCTGGCGGCGCTGGCCGAGGCCGGCGCCATCAGCGTGTACGCCTGGGCACTCCTGGCCGACCATGCCCACCTCCTGGTTCGTACTGGCACGCGTCCACTTGTGCGGGCGATGCGCTCGCTCCTCACCGGCTACGCGGGGGCGTTCAACCGCCGCCATCGGCGAGCCGGGCATTTGTTCCAGAATCGGTACAAGTCCATCGTCGTCGAAGAGGAGCCGTACTTCCTTGAGCTGGTCCGGTACCTCCACCTCAATCCGCTCCGGGCAAGGGTCGTGCCGGATATGCGGGCGCTCGACCGCTACCCCTGGGCTGGCCATGCGGTGCTGGTCGGCCGCGTCGCTGCCCCGTGGCAGGACATCGGAACAGTGCTCGCGCAGTTCGCCCCATCACTGGCCCGGGCGCGGACCAGCTACCGAGCCTTTGTAGCCGATGGTGTTGCACGCGGTCGCCGCCCGGATCTTCAAGGGGGCGGCTTGGTTCGAAGCCTCGGCGGATGGGAGGCGCTCCGAACCCTGGGACGAGGCCGCGAGCGCTGGACAAGCGATGAGCGGATCCTTGGCAGCGGCCCCTTCGTAGAGGCTTGCCTCCGCGAGGCGGAAAGGCAGACGGCCCGCGTTGAACGGCATCGCAGGAAAAGCCTTCCCTTGGAGGAGGTCATTGCTAGGGTGTGCCGCGCGATCGGGATTGCGCCAGAGGCGCCGGCGGGTGGAGGTCGAATGCGGGCGGTGAGCCGGGCGCGCGAGGGCATCGCCTATCTCTGGCTGGAGGTGTTGGGGCAGCCCGGCCGACTGCTCGCTTCTTGCGTCGGGGTCCGGCCGCCGTCGGTCTACAAGGCCGCCCAGCGGGGCCGGGCCGCAGCCGCACGATGGGAGCGTGTCCTGAATGATTAATGCGACTAAAGAAGCAACGTCCCCTTACTCGGTGCTTGCGATCGACATCGGGGGGACGAAGCTGGCGGTCGGGGTCGTGGAGGAGTCCGGCAGGATCCTGGCCCGGGGCGAGGTGCCGACGCTGGCCGGCGAAGGGCCGGAGCGCGTCCTGGATCGCATCGTTCGGCTTGCCAAAGAGGTGCTGGGCGCGCCCGGAATTCGGGGTGAAGCGGTTCGCCGGATCGGGATCGGCTGCGCCGGTCCCGTGGACCGGGGGGCCGGACTGATTCTGAATCCGCCGAACCTTCCCGGCTGGGCCCGGGTGCCCCTGGTGGAGCGGATCGAAAAGGCGCTGGGCCAACCGGCCGTCCTGGAGAATGACGCCAATGCCGCCGCCCTGGGGGAGTTCCGCTACGGGGCGGGGAAGGGGGCGAGCAGCCTCGTCTACATGACGGTGAGCACGGGGATCGGCGGCGGGATCATCCTGGACGGGAAGATCTGGCACGGTCTCGGGGACGGCGCGGGAGAGATCGGGCACATGACCCTGCTTCCCGACGGGCCGATCTGCGGCTGTGGGAACCGGGGGTGCCTCGAGGCGCTGGCCTCGGGGCCGTCCATCGCGCGCCGGGCGCGCGAGGTCCTGGCGACGGGACGGCCGAGCCGGTTGCGCGAGGCGGGCGACTTCACCGCGGCCGACGTGGTCCGGCTGGCGCAGGAAGGAGACGCCCTCGCCGCCGAGGTCTGGGACGAGACCGTGAGGTACCTGGGGCTGGGCGTCGCGGCGATCGTGACGATCCTGGCCCCCCAGCGCGTGGTGATCGGGGGCGGCGTGGCCAAGGCGGGGGACTTCCTGCTCGAACCCCTGCGCCGCGAGGTCCGCCGCCGCGTTAAGCTGGTGGCAGTCGAGTCGGTCCCCATCCTTCCCGCCGCCCTCGGGCCGGATGTCGGCATCCTGGGGGCGGCCGCGGTCGCCCTGGAGTCCTGAGGCCGCTCAGAGCTTTCCTGTTGCGCCCCACAGCTTCCTCCGCCATACTTTCTCCGGGAGGAGCCCTTCAGCCTTCGGGCGTTCGCTTTGCCCCCCGCTCGTGACTGTGCTTCGACGGTTGAGCGGTAAGCCTTCCCTGGAGAGGGCAGCCATTGGGGGGGGCGCCCCGGATCGATGTGCGTGGCTGAATGCTGAAGGCCGATAGCTGGGAGCTTTGGAATGCCATACATTCTCGACCCGACGAATTCCTCAGATCGGCCCGACCGCATGCGGCGACGCCTGCTCTCACTGACGGTGATGGCGGCGCTGGCGTGCCTGCCCCGGCGGGCCTGGGCGCAGGAAGAGCCGGGGGGGTTTGGGCGGACGCTGGGCTTCGTCCGCAACTGGTGGGACCGGGCGATGCGCGAGCCGGACGAGGGAGACGAAGAGGCCAGGGACACCGCCCGCTTCGTGTCGCCCGTGCGGCCCACGCCCCGATCGTGGTCGGATGGCGGCATCACCGTGACCTGGATCGGCCACTCCACGTTCCTGATCAACCTGGAGGGGACCACGATCCTCAGCGATCCGGTCTTCAGCGACAAGGTCGGCCTCAGCCTTCTGGGGCTGACGACCATCGGGCTCCGCCGCTTCGTGCCGCCGGCGCTGACGATCGCGGAACTGCCGCCCTTGGATCTCATCCTCGTTTCGCACGCCCACATGGACCACTACGACATCCCGTCCCTCAGGAAGCTCCCTCGGGACGTCCCGACGATCCTGGCGCGGGACACCACGGAGTTCATGGATGACCTGGGCTACACGGCGCTCCGGGAGATGGACTGGGGGCAGACGGCCGAGGTGAAGGGCGTGCGGATCGAGGCCGTCCCGGTCAAGCACTGGGGCCGCCGGTACCCGTGGGACCGGGATCGGGGGTACAACGGGTTCCTGCTGACGAAGGGAAAACGCAGCATCCTTTTCGGGGGCGACACCGCCTACACCGAGCGACTGCCCGCCGCGACGAACGGCCGCCCGCTGGATCTGGCCATCCTCCCCATCGGCGGCTACAACCCTTACATCGCCAACCACGCCAGCCCGGAGCAGGCCTGGGATCTGTTCCACGAGATGCGGGCCCGCTACCTGATTCCCATGCACTGGCGTACCCTCCGCATGTCCCGCGAGCGGCCGTTCGAGCCGTACGAACGCCTCACGACGGCCGTGAACGGCTCCGCCCGCCGCATCGCGCTGCACACCATCGGCGAAACCTGGAGCCTGCCAGGATAGTCTCCTCGCGCCGAAATCGACTGACTACACAGGGTAGGATGGGGGACGGAATGGGGCCCGAAACTGGATTCAGGTGTGTCCTGCACTCCGGAAGTTCCCCGGTCTCCCGCACCTATCGGCCATGATTCCCTTGACGAGCCTCGGGTCGCCTGATAGCGTCTAACCAGAGGACATTGGTGCTGGCTCATGGCTGATGGCCTGAAAAGGGCGGACTGCCATGCGGAGCGTCCTGATCGCGGGCGGGGGGATCGCCGGGCTCACTTGCGCCATCAATCTGGCGGCCCGAGGGATCCCGGTCGAGGTCCACGAGGCCAAGCGGTACTGCGGCAAGGCCATCCGGGACTTCGAATACCTGGAGAATTGGTCCTTCCCCGAAGACGTGCTGGAGACGGTTGAGCGATGTGGGCTCCGGCCCAGCTTCGATCATCGCCCCACCTACTCGTTCAAAGCCTACAGTCCTTCGCTTTGTGGGGTCACCGTCTCGGCGGCGACGCCGCTCATGTATCGCGTCCGGCGGGGGCCCGTGTCCGGCTCGATCGACGAGGCCATCGAACGCCAGGCGAAGGATCTGGGGGTCACCATCCGCTATGCCTCCCGGCTCCCGGAGGAGAAGGCAACCGTCATCGCCTGGGGACCTCGGCGACCGAACCTTTTGGTTGCCGGTCTCGAGTTCCACACCCCGGCGCCGGATTCCATCGAGGTCCTGACCGACGACGCGTGCGCGCCGCAGTTCTACGCGTACCGGATCGTGGATGGCGGGCGGGGGGTCATCGTCACGGCCTTTCCGGCCGATCGCACCGATGGCCGCCGCCTCCTGGCGCGGACGGTGGAGCGGTTCCAGCAGATCCGGGCGGTCCCGACGGCGACGATCCGGCGATTCGGCTACGGCGGCGCCCTGCGGGTTCCCTCCACGGCGGTCCAGGACGGCCGATTGTACGTCGGCGAGGCGGCGGGCTTCCAGGACTGCCTCTTTGGGTTCGGGATGCGGTACGCGATCCTCTCGGGCCACCTGGCGGCTCGCGCTTTGGCCGAGAACGAGGACTACGATCGCCTGTGGCGGGACGCCTTCGGGCACCAGCTCGCGGTGGGGGCGAGAAACCGCCGCCTCTATTCCCTCTTCGGCAATCCGGGATACGAGGCGATGATTCGCATCCTCGCCAGCCGGAACCCGGTGGTGGCTCGCCTTCGACGGGGGCGGGACGCCCGCGAGTTCCTCACCCACGTCTACGCGAGGCGGATGCCCCGCGTCTTCCAGGTCGGCGCCCTGCTGGCACGGACGGTGGCGCGCCGGCGGCAGAAAGGGCATTTGAGAAGCACGGGAACTGTGATACAAGGTTCGAGGTCAGGGTGACGGCCGCCAATGGGAGGAGTCGCGATTCGGAAGCAGAGCAGGCCAAACAGCAAAGGATCCGGCTATGGACACGGCCCTGGTGGTAGATGACGAACGGTTCTTCCTGACGATCTTGGGCGACTTCGTCAGCCAGCGTCTGGGCATGCGCCCCCTGCTTGCCAGAGACGGCGTCACGGCCCTGTCGCTCATGGAAAAGGAGCCGGTGGACCTCGTCTTCCTGGACATCATCATGCCCGGGATGGACGGGCTGGAGATCCTGCGACAGATCAAGGAGCGACGACCCACTCTCCCAGTCATCATGCTGACAGCCTCGGCCGCGATTGACAACGCCATCATCGCGCTGCGTGAGGGCGCGGACGACTTCTTCCGGAAGCCGGTGGACCTCGACGAGCTGGTCCTCTGCGTGGACCGCGTCCTCGGCAAGGCACGCGTGGCCAAGCGCCCGCCGCCGCCGCCGCCCGAACCCGGCAGCGACCGGCGCCGGGCCCCCCGCGCCCGCATCGAGGAGGGATCGCCGGCCCAACTCCAGCTCAAGGATGTCTCCCTCCTCGACATCAGCCTATCCGGCGCCCTCCTTGAGCACAGCGAGCCCGTGAACCCGGGCGAGATCTACCGGCTCTCCTTCTCGGTGGCAGGGAAGGAGGTGCAGGTACTGGCCCGGGCGATCCGCGCCTTCGCCAGCCATCGCGTCACGGTGAGCGGGGGCGGACGGCGGGTCATGTACCGGACGGGGATGGAGTTCGTGGGGATCGAAAAGGGCGCCTCCGAGCTGATCGCCGCCTACGTCGAGAGCCTGATGAAACAGGGCCCCGGCGAACAATCGGCCTAACGTTCGCGCCGTCGGCTGGGATGCTCCCGTCCTCGCGGGGTTTCGGCCTGCCGCCGTGCTCGCGCTTTCGGCCTCTCGCTTCCTGATCTTCCGGTTCGATACTTCGTCCCGCCGGGCCTTTCCCGCGTTTTCGCCTTGCCGGTTGTGCCTCGTCGTGATACCGTCCCCCGAGTGAACATCGGGGCGGGGGAAGGGTCCGATCCTCGGGTTGGGCCCCTCATCCCGAGGGTGTGACCCGGGTCCCTGTCGCCACGCGCGGGGGAAGCGGCTGCAGGCATTTCGCAGTTTTCTTCGAGTGGATACGTGGATGCCCTGAGGCCACCCGGTCTCGGGGCTTTTTTCTGGCAAGGCACGGGAGGCCGCGAGGCCTCGCGCGCCCGAGGGATGCATCCGGGATGCACCGGTTGTTCGAACTCTTCAAGCGAGCCGGCCAGGAATTGTACCTGGTGGGGGGCGCGGTGCGCGATCATCTGCGCGGCGCGGCGCTGGAGGAGCTGCTCGACCTCGATTTCGCCACCAGCGCGCCGCCCGCCGAGAGCGCCCGGATCCTGCGCCAGGCGGGCCTCCCGGTTTTCACGGTGGGCAGCCGGTTCGGCACGGTCGGGACGATCCTGGATGGGGAAGGCGTCCGGCGAGAGGTGCAGGTGACCACCTTCCGGGGGGAGATCTACGTCAACGGCAGCCGGAAGCCCCGGGTGACGTTCGGGAAGAACTTGAGGGATGACCTCGCCCGGCGGGATTTCTCCATCAACGCCATGGCCATGACGGCTGAGGGCGACCTCGTGGACCCGTATGGCGGCAGGCGGGACCTGGATCAGAAGCTCCTGCGGACGGTGGGGGATCCGCGGACGATCTTCCGGGAGGATCCTCTCCGGACGCTGCGCGCCGCACGGTTCGTCGCCACGCTGGGGATGCAGCCCGAGCCGGACCTCGTCGCGGCCGCGTGCGAACTGGCGCCCGAGATCCTCACGGTCAGTCGCGAGCGCTGGCTCATGGAGATGAACCGCCTCCTGGTGGGGCCGACGGTGGAGGCCGCGCTGGGGTTCCTGGCGGATACCGGGCTGCTCAAGTCCCTGCTCCCCGAGGCGCAGGCCATGCTGGAGTTCAAGGCGGGCCAGGGCAAGTACCACCACAAAGCGCTCTGGCCCCACACGCTGGCCGTCGTGGCCCAGGCGCCGCCCCGGGTGCCCGTCCGGTGGGCGGCGCTCCTCCATGACGCGGGGAAGGTCACAACCCGCTCGGTGGACGCCGCGGGCGACGTCCACTTCTTCGGGCACGAGTCCGCCGCGGCGGCCCTGGTGGACGAGGTGGCCCGCCGGTTCCGGTTCGACCGGGCGCTGTGGCAGAGGGTGCGGGGCTTGGTGGCGATGCACCAGCGGCCGGCCCTGTACGAGGGCGTCTGGACTGACGCCGCCATCCGGCGACTGATCCGGGAGGCGGGCGAGGCCCTGCAGGACCTGCTGGACCTGAGCCGGGCGGACGTCACCTCACACCGGCCGGGAGTGCGCGAGGGGGCGCTGGCGCGCCTCCGCGAGCTGGAGGTGCGGGCAGCCGAGCTGATTCGTCTGGACGGCCAGGGGCCGCTCTTGCCAAAGGGCATCGGGCGGGCGATCATGACGCGCCTGAGGATCGGCGAGGGGCCGCGGGTGGGCGAGGTCAGGGCTCAACTGGAGCAGGCGGTCCTGGACGGCCTCCTGCCGCGGAATGCGCCCGTCGACGCGTACCTCGAGCACCTGGACCGGATCGCCGGCCGGGGAACGGTTTCCGTGGGAAGATGAACTGTGGTGATGCGTGACCTCCGGCACTTGAGATGTCTCACGTCCTGCTGCTGAACGCAACCTACGAGCCGCTGCGGGTCATCACCTGGCAGCGGGCGATCCGGCTCCTCACCCTGGGAAAGGTCGAGGTGGTGGAGGAGACGGACCATGAGATCCGGAGCGTCAGCTTCGTGATCCGCCTGCCGTCCGTGGTGCGCCTGCTGCGGCTCATCCGCCCCAGGCGGCGGCCGCTGAAGTTCTCGCGCCAGAACATCTATTTGCGCGACAATTTCCGCTGCCAGTACTGCGGGGTCCGGGTCAGCAGCCAGGAGCTGAACCTCGACCACGTGATCCCGCGCTCGCTGGGCGGGAAGACGTGCTGGGAGAACATCGTGACCTGCTGTGTTCCTTGCAACGTCCGGAAGGGAGGCGACACGCCGGAGGCAGTAGGGATGCGCCTGGTCAGCCGGCCGCTGAAACCGGATCGTCTGCCGGGGCTGGCCATCACGATCAGCTGGCAGAACGCCCCGGACTCGTGGCGGGATTACCTGTACTGGAACGTGGAACTCGAAGCGTAAACCTCAAAAGAAGCATTCGGCTGTTCGACTGTTCGGCTGGTCAGGGAACGGTCGAACGGTCGAACTACCGAACAGCCGAACGCTCTTCTCTTAGATAACGGCCAGCGGCCGCACCGGGCTGGCGGTCCCGCCCCGGATCTTCAACGGGACCATGACCAGGAGGAACTCGGACGTCCTGGTCCTGGCCAGCTCCTCCAGGTTCACCACCTCGAGTAGGTGCACGCCCTTCTCCACCAGGCAGTGGATGTGGACCGGCATCGTATTTCCCGGTGATGGGATGTATTCGACGGCGAAGTTGTCGCTGCCGATGCAGAAGGCCCCTTGGTCCGTGGCCCACTTGGCCCCTTCGGCATTGAGGCCCGGCTGTCCCGACTGGACGCTGTAGTACTTGCGCGGGTCGGGCCAGAGCCTGATCCACCCGGTGCGGACCAGGACGACGTCGCCCGGGCGCACCTGCACCTTGGCGGCGGCCTCCAGCTCGGCCGGACCGATCGTTTGATGCGGCCCGAGGATCTCGACGCCCTGGGTCGCGGCCACATCCAGCAAGACGCCCCGGCGCAGAATGGGCGCCACCTCTTGGATGCCGCAGGTCTTGATCCCTTCCGTCTTGCTCTGTCCCTGTTCCACCGGGACGCCGCCGCGCAGGCAGAGGTTCTTGGCGAAGTGGCCCAGTCCATCCAGGTGGGTCCCGGTGTGGCAGCTCATCCCGAAGATGTCTATCGCCGCCGACACGCCATCCCCGTACATGAGATCCCCGTGGGTCCGCAGCATCTGGTACATGAAGGGGGAGTGCATGGGATGGTGCGGCATCCCGTGGTACAATTCCATCCCGAGGTCAAACACCCTGCGTCCCTGAAGCAGCCCGACCAGCGATTCTGAAGCCATGCGTCCCTCCTGGTGAGGTGTGGGGTCTAAGACGTGCGCCCGATTCTAAGCGGGCAGCGGGCGAAGTCAAGGGCATTGACATCTTCTGCATGACCATGGCCACGAACACGGGGCTCCGTCGCGCGTACACCATCTGGGCGGTCTTCTATGATGCCGCGGTGCGGTTTCTCCGCTGGAGCCGTCGCCGCTCCCTCGCCCTCTTGGATCTGCGGGCCGGGGAGTCGGTGCTCCTCGTCGGCTGCGGGACGGGGGCGGACTTCGAGTTCATCCCGCGCGACGTGGAGGTGACGGCGGTGGACCTTACGCCCGCCATGCTGCGGCGGGCGGCGGCCAAGGTCGGGGACCGGCGCATCCGCCTCCTGGAGATGGATGCCATGGACCTCCGCTTCCCCGACAACACCTTCGACAAGACGGTCCTGCATCTCATCCTGGCGGTGGTGCCCGACCCGGTGCGGACACTCCAGGAGGCCGAGCGAGTGACCAAGCCGAACGGGCTCCTGGTGGTGCTGGACAAGTTCTGGAACCGGCCCACGCCTCCTCCGCTGCCGTTCCGGATGGCCAACGCGCTGCTGGGCGGGTATGTCACGGCCGTGGACCGCAACTTCCACGCGATCCTGAAGCGGACCTCGCTCACGCTGCTGCGGGAGATCCCGCTGGCCTTCGGCGGCCTGTACCTCATCTATCTCTTGCGCAAGCCGGCGGCGGGAGGAAGCGCGGCGGGCCGGGCAGCTTGACCCCTCGCCGGATGGGTGGTACGTTCTCGGTGACAGGACCGCAACCCCAGGCGTGCAGTTCCTCCGGGCGGCCACCCGGAAATGGGTGGCGCCCAGGCCTCGCATATAGGCGGATGACAGTCGCGGCCGCAGTCGGCCCGGTTTTATGAAGGAGGGATTGCCATGCCGACCTACGAATTTCTCTGCACCAAGTGCCAGAAGGAATTCTCGGTGACGATGACCATCCGCGAGCGAGAGGAAAAGAAGCCGACCTGCCCCGCGTGCGGATCTAGCCATCTCGAGCCCCTCATGGCTAGCTTCTTCTCCAAGACCTCGCGGAAGAGCTGATCCGACCCCAGCCCTGGATACGGGGCCCGGCTCGCAATCCGAGCCGGGCCTTCGTGGTCTCGCAGGAGCCTCAAGTGTCCTGTCCCCGAAGTTCCTTGAATAATGTGGGCGGCCCCAGGGGCACCTCTCGGGGCGCCCGCCAGGAGGAGTCATGGGAGAGCTGAACTTTGTCGCCGTGCTGGAGGTCCACAAGGTGCTGAGCGAGCTCTTCCTGCAACATCAGGAGGCGCTCCTCGACCTCGATATCGATCGGGCCAAGGAACGGCTGCAGGAGTTCGAGCGCCGGCTGCTCCGCCATATCTGGGAAGAGGAAGAGCTTCTGCTTCCGGTCTACGGGCGCGCGGGGACGATCCCCGGCGGCTCACCGGCACTCTTCACCGGGGAGCACAAGAAGACGAAGGAGTTACTGGAGGACTTCAAGCGGATGCTGTCCTCCCTGGACAAGAGTCGGGATGGGCTCAAGCGAGGCGTCCTGTGGCTGCTCGACCGCCAGGCCACGTTCAAGAATCTCATGGAGCACCACAATCTGCGGGAGGCGAATATCTTCTATCCCGCCCTTGACCGCGTGACCTCGGAGGCGGAGCGCCGCGAGATCCTGTCCCACTGCGGCGCCGGGCGCGCCTAATAACGAGGCGGCGCTTTCGCCGAAGGATCTCCCCTTGGCGCAAGATCAGGGCCCACCCGCGGTAGGTCTTGTCTTGAGCGTTTCTCCTTGCCCCTCAAGGTATCGGGACCGTCCAGCCTGCCCGACTGCGGGCCCTTTCTGACGCCTGCTCTGGCGGCAGCGATGAGTCCCACAGCGTCGCGACAAAGCGGTCGCCGGTCACCTGGTCGGCCGCCGGCGACGCCAGCCACAGGAGCGGGGGCACCATGATCGCGGGATCGAGCAACCGGCTGCGAGCCTCGGGCGCAATCCCGTCCGGGATCATCCCAGTGTCGGTTGCTCCGCCCGGCAGCAAGGCGTTCACAGTCACACCGGTTCCGGCCAGGTCCTGCGCCCAGATGATGGTCTCCGACTCCAGCGCCGCCTTGGACGGCCCGTAGGGCGAGAAGCCGGCCCGGCACATGGTTTGATGGTTCATCGAGATGTTGATGATCCGGCCCCAGCGTTGTTGCAGCATGTGGGGCACCACGGCCCGGGCCATCAGGAACGGCCCATTGACGTTGGTGTCGATAATCATCCCCCACGCGGCCGGGTCGGTCTGCCAGAACTTCGTCGGGGTATCGAAGAAGCTCTCGCTGACGAAGCGCATGCCGCGGCCGGCGTTGTTGACCAGGATGTGAACAGCGCCGAACTCGCGAATGGTTTCGCTCACCACACGCCGGCAGTCCTCGTCCCTCGTGACATCCGCCATCAGCGCGCAGACCGTCCTCCCCGGGGGGGCTTGCGCAACCCCATCCACCACCGCGTCGAGTTCAAGGCGGGTGCGCGCCGCCGTGATCACCACGTTCGCCCCGGCGCGCGCCAACCCCAGCGCCATCGCCCGGCCCAGGCCGCGGCCAGCGCCGGTGACTATCGCCGTCTTGCCTGAAAGGTCGCCGCTTGCCATTCTTCCTTCTCCGTCGATCCTGGTTTCCGCCTCAGGGATTCGCAGCAGGGTGGGTCACTCGTGCAGTCAGGGTCCGGTTCGAGTCCTGCCTGGCTCCCCAAGAGGGGCGAATCTGGGCACTGGATGGAAAGCATTTCGGTGCGTGAAGGCTTAACGTTCTTTCAATCAGCCGCGCGTCGGCTGCATTGAAGAGTTGGGCGGCGCCAGGTTCATCGCCGTTCGAGTACCGTTGCGAGATAGAACGCTCGGCGGTGCTCCGCCACGACTGCAAGATCACTTGAGGCACGAAACACGTTGTGAATGCGGCGCGTCATGCGCGACCGCCGATCGACCGCGAAGAAGAAGTGATTGACGAGCAACAGAAGACCGCCCGGCTCGAGAAGCGCGGTGAGCTTTGCCGCGATCGTCTGAACGGAGACATCTGTGAGCGGCAACAGGTAGTAAACAACGTCCGCTAAGACGACGAGGCTGAACCGACGCGGGCTGTCGAAGCTGTGAATATCGCCCTGCTCGAAGTGCAGGTTACCGAATCCGGTTGAGAGCGACCGGGCCTGCGACACCGCGCGGAGAGAAACATCGATTCCGAGAACCCGGTCCGCATGCGGCGCAAGTGCGCGGCTGAATACGCCGAGACCGCAACCCATGTCGAGAACGTCCCCGTACGACCGCTTTGGCAGAAGTGAAAGCAGTCCGCGGTACTTGCGACGCTGATAGCGGAATTGCGGCAACGCCGTGCCGTACGGGTCGTCGATCGAGCGGTAGAGACGGTCAAACGGCTCTCCGGCCGTAGCTGTGGTTCGAAGCTGTGCGAGTGCCGCGTCGGCGCGCGCGCTGCGGACCCAGAAGGCGACGTCGCGCAAGGTCATGAAGAAGTCGCGCGGCTCCCCTGCAAGCTTGGCCGACCGGTCATCGCTTCGTCGGGTGTTGTTGTTGCTCATACGTGGAATGCTTACCAGGCTGCGCGTACTCGATCATAGCACCGCGAAGCACGAGCTTCGCTGGAAGGCGGTTGAAGGCGGCCCTCGCAGTGCCGCAGGGCTTGCACCCGCATCGAGGAGTGCTCCAAGCCTCAAACAGGGAGCTGCGGCCGTTCGTGAAGACTGTGGCAATTCTCACAGCGATCGTACTGCGTCCGCCCAACTACGCGTATATGGTTTCTGCATAAGAACTATATCTGGCTTCGGGTCCGGATAACACCCCATGTACTGAATGGGAGAGAGTGTTGATAAATTAAGGAGTTAAACAAGAGCACCGAAGTCGTCGGGATGTTATATGGTTTCCGCATAACGCCCGCGGAATCGCACCAGGAAAGGCCAGAAGATCCCTCAACCGAGGATATCGAAGGGTCCACGCGGTGTCAAGCGCAAACGGCCCCCGGTGCAGTAACACGGGGGGCTAGAAATACGTTCCTGGAGCCCGAGTTACGGTTACGATCATGTCTTCACGATTGGTCTCATGGAGTTACACGCGCGGAGTAGTTGAAAAGTGGGGACGACTAAAACACGGACGGTGAATTTGGAAGGACTAGCTGGCGCCGGCCCGCACCAAGTTCTTGAATCGCACATCATCCCTAATTCTGGCGAAATCGGGATCTGCTACGGCCCATCCTAGTATTTCCGCTTCTTTGCCCTGCGACTGTCCGACGTCAAGAGCCTTCCTCAGAGTTTCTAGTGCCTGCACACTTTCCCCTACCAAGGGTAACTGAATCCAGATGAATTGGCATGAATCGTAGCCGCGGAGTCGGGTGTCGACAGGCACGGGCTGCGGGCTGCTGGAAGGTCAGCCGCGCGGCATATCTCGCTCGAGCATGACGATGAACTCATCAAAGGAACGGCCGAGCTTGCGCTGGTTTTCGGGAGACTCGTGGCCCAACGTCGTCTGACTCACGTCGCGATACATGTCCGCGGCTCCGGCCAGCATCCGGGGGGTGAGCCCTATACCCTGATATGTGGCGGCGAGTTCGTTCATCTCGCCGACCCAGCGATGGGCCTTAGGCGGCATCTGCTGGAGGCCATCCTGCGCAAACTTGAGCAGGGCCTTCTGGCTGGTTTCGAGTTCGGTCGTCAGTACGTCGAACACACCCAGCCGCTTCGCCGAGACGAACGATTCGGTGAAAAGTGCCTGAGTGCCCTTGGTGACGGTGGCATAGCAAATCTTGATCGCCTTGGCCTTGCCCTCCTCCGGCCCGAGGATACGCACATTGAGCCCGAATTGGTTCAGCTGCGCGAAATCTTGCGCATGGGGGCCCGAGGCGTAGATGCGGGTCTTGTTCGGCACGCGCGGCGGCGCACCGATGATCGAGGCTTCTGCAAAGGGCGCCCCGACCGCTTGCATGATCTCGCTAACCTTCCGCGCGGATTGAACGGCGATGGAATTGCAGTCCGCATACAGGGGCGTGGCACCTGCGCTCTTCATGGCCTCGGCCACCCGCTGTGCCGCCACAATCGCTGCGTCTGGATCCAGGATGGACATGACCAAGTCGGCCTCACGCACAAGGTTCTCCAGCGTGCCCACATCGGCGATGCCGGCCTCGGCAGCCAGCGCGTGTGTGCGGGCGCTGCGCTCGCCTAGCGCCGCGATCACCGTAAGGCCGTGCTGGGCCAATACCTGGCCCACAGCCGAGCCCATATCGCCCGGACTCATGATTCCCACCGTCCGCAGCCTTATGCCTCGCTCCTGTTGCCGTGAATTGGGGTCGCGCTGCGCCTCGCTGGGAACCGACTGCTGGGCGCGTACTGGCACATCGGGGACAGCCGCGCCGCCAACCGCCAGTGCAGTGGTCTTTAGAAAGGTGCGTCGTGAGAAGTCGTTAACCATGGTCCCCTCCTTGTGATACCAGATAGGAAGCTGGAAACTGATTGCGGCCCCGCGCGGTCGCCACGCCGGCCGGGCGTCCGGGCCGATGGCCGAGCCAGGGATAAAAACCAGGGGGAAACGGGCGTCAGCGGGGACGCTACCAGGGGCGGCTGGGTGTGTCAAGCGGAAGCTGAGGTGCCCAGTTCGAGGCCTGGACGGCTCCCCGGAGAGGGCGAATCTGGGCACTGGATGGAAAGGACTTCGGTGGGGTGAAGGCTTAACGTCCCGCATCACCGGCGGCAATGGAGTGCAGCGGAATTGCCGTCCGTGTGCATGCGGTGGTTAGACCTGCCCTTGTTTCAAAACCAATTTCTCAATGAAGGTCTTCTCGCTCGGGTAGGCATTATTCGTGAGAGAAACTGACGTATAGGCCATTTTCCCATCCTAAAGAAAAGAATATCGAACTCGCGGATATTCCTGCAGCGTCTTTGTCTAATAATGGAGTATAAATCGTAAGCTTCTAGCAGGCTGCGGAAAAACTTGATTCAAAGGTCACAACTGATGTTCGGAACACACTAGGGACGTCGGATGGAGTACCTAAGGGGTACCAAACTGCTGGCCACACCCCCGGTTGCAGGCTCCT
>Ga0181524_10000075_pt1 | contig 111536 bp, 91 predicted proteins | sample PEATcosm2014_Bin_34_FD_119761 | JGI IMG/M metagenome (GOLD analysis project Ga0181524, IMG submission 119761) | Peatland microbial communities from MTU Mesocosm Facility, Houghton, MI, USA - PEATcosm2014_Bin05_60_metaG | ecosystem: Environmental > Terrestrial > Soil > Wetlands > Peat | place... | reverse complement strand
TACGTGGTTCGTTCTCAGACTTCACTACGGTCCTTGCGCTAATGTTACGTTGTTCTCGTCGGTTGAGGAACCAGACATCCCGCCATCATACCAGAATGGTGGTACAGTCAAGATGCGCCCCGCCCCGCCTGCGGCTCCATTTAGTTATTGGCATCCTGGCTTTCCCGCGTATTGTTTCTGGCCGAAACCGGAGTTGAAATTGATTATGGCCAAGACCGAAAAGAAGCACGTTCGGGCGCGACCCGAGCTATCCGAAATGCCCGAGTGGCTGAAGAAGAAGCAGTGTCCCAACCGCGAGAAATATCTGTCCGGCAAGCGGATACTGCCCCGGAACATCACCGGCAAGGAAAAGGCGCCCGACCTGATCGATGAGACGTTTTTGGCCTACAATGGGGCGCGGCTCCGAGAGGCGTGCCGGCTTTTCACCGGGAAGATGCTCGACAAGGACGTCACGGTAGGGATGAGTTTTGCCGGGGCGCTCACCCCGGCGGGCATGGGCTGCTCGAGTATCGTGCCGCTCATCAAGGCGGGGTTCGTGGACTGGTTGGTCGCCACCGGCGCCAATCTCTACCACGACATGCACTTCGCCCTGAACTACCCGGTGCGCGCCGGCAGCTTCAAATTCGACGACACCGACCTGCGGAACAACGACATCGTGCGGGTCTATGACGTGCTGCTGGGCTACAGCGATTGCCTGATGGCGACCGATGAGATCCTGCGCAGCATTCTCGTCCAGCCTGAATTCCAAAAGGAGATGGGCACCGCCGAACTCCACTGCCTCCTGGGCAAGTATTGCGCCGAATGGGAACGCAAGGCCGGCCTCAAAGACGTCTCGGTCCTGGCGGCGGCCTACCGGGCGGGCGTGCCGTGTTACACATCCTCTCCGGGCGACTCGACGATCGGCATGAACGTGGCGGGCGTGGAATTGCGCGGCAACAAGCTGCGCCTCAACCCATCCATTGACGTCAACGAGACCACCGCCTTTGTCCTGGCCGCCAAGCGGGCCGGCGGCAAGAGCGCCGTCGTCCTCTGGGGCGGGGGCAGCCCCAAAAACTTCATGCTCCAGACCGAACCGCAGATCCAGGAAGTCCTCCGCATCAAGGAATTCGGCCAGGATTATTTCCTGCAAGTCACCGATGCCCGGCCCGACACCGGCGGCCTCTCCGGGGCCACGCCCAGCGAGGCCGTGAGCTGGGGCAAGGTGGACCCCGAACGCCTCCCCGACGCCGTGGTCTGCTACACCGACACGACGATTGCCATGCCGCTGCTCACGCACTACGCCCTGGCCAGGCACAAGCCCCGCAAGCTCAAGCGCCTCTACGACCAGCGCCACAACAGCGTCCAAGCCCTGACCCGCGAATACTTCCTCCACAACAAAGTGAAGATGCTCGACGGCAGCGAACCGGCCGCGTCGTGACTGCCTCGACAATGGCCGACACAATGCCCCGCACGGCCACCCATCACAACTGCTACATCATCGCCGGACCGAATGGCGCGGGGAAAACCACGTTCGCCACAAAGTTTCTGCCTCTGTACGCCAGGTGCCAGAACTTCATCAATCCTGACCTGCTGGCTCGTGCTTACTCGCCCTTCAATCCGGACGCGGGCATGTTGCGCGCTGGGCGCGCCATACTGGAGCGTATTGGGGAATTCACCAGAGCCAGGACCGATTTTGCCTTTGAAACCACCTTGTCGGGCCGCGCGTATGCGCCGCTGCTTCGCGACGTGAAGGGGGCTGGCTTCCGGTTGCACATGTTCTACCTCTGGATCCCCAGTCCTGAGATGGCCCTGCTGCGCATCCGGGGCCGGGTCCAAAGCGGGGGGCACGATGTGCCTGAGCGGGATGTCCGCCGGCGCTTTGGACGCACTCTCGGAAACCTCCTCACACTTTACCGCCCGCTGCTCGACACGCTGCATTTTTTTGACAATTCTTCCTCCGTGCCGCATTTGATTTTCAAGGACGAAGCGGGGCAATGCACAATCGGCGATGACGCGCTTTACGAGCAATTGAGACGGGAGATTCCATCATGAAAAGACGCAAGAAACTATCGCTGACCCAAATGGCCATGAGCGCCTTGACCGAGGCCGTTGCCGAAGTCGTGGAGGATCACCGCCGGCGCAACATTCCGCTGGCGGTGTGGCGCCACGGCAAGGCGGTCTGGATTTCCGCCAACGACGCCGAGCTGCTGCGCGAATACCCGGCGCCGCATAGGGCGAAAGGCCGGGACCTGGCCGAGGCGCTGGCCAAGACCGGATTGCCTGGCGAGGAAGCCAGGGCCTGGCGCCGCGATCTGCAAACCGCCCGCAAAAGGACCAAACCAGCCACCCGTTGGTCCGGCCGGGCTGGACGCCGAGCTGCTCGTGCCAATCACCGAAGCGAGAAGCCGCCTCGACCTGCCGTCCCGTGAAGCGACGGGCCTTGAGCTGCGATTGAATAGCTATTGACCACGCCAAAGAAGTAATCGCTCCCGGTTGCCTTGTAAACTTTTGCATTTGTGTCCGGCCGCGGAATCCGCTATTCCGCTCTGAGCCGGTTTGCGGCCGAGCACCAGTCGAACAACCAAATATGAACATGCCTCGGAAGAAAACCACTCCCGCGAGCCACCGCTCCATTCTTATGTCACTCTTGTTTTGTTGCGCCCTGGGCGGCGGGGCCGTTTTTGTGCTGCTGCTGGGGAGCTGCGCGACGGCCCAGGCGCCGCGTGCCTTTCCCGATCTGTCGTCCCTGCCGCCCCAAGCGGGGCTGCCGGACCCGCTGGTGATGCTGGACGGGCGGCGGGTCTCCAGCCAGGGGCAGTGGTTCCATGAGCGCCGGCCGGAACTCAAGGCGCTGTTCGCGCATTATATGTATGGGGCCATTCCGGCCAAGCCGGCGCACCTCCAGGTCCGGGTCGAGGGCCAATACGGCGACTTTCTCGACGGCAAGGCGACGCTGAAGGTCCTGACGCTGGAGGCCGGCCCGGAAACCAATGCGCCGCGCATCGGTTTGATGGTCGTGACGCCCAACGAGCGGCGCGGGCCGGCCCCGGTATTCCTGGCGATGAATTTCTGCGGCAACCATGCCCTGACCACCGACCGGCGCATCCCGTTGCCGCGGAGCTGGATAGCCGATTCATGCCCGGGCTGCGCCAACCACGCCGCCACCGACGCCGGACGCGGCGCCCAGGCAGCCGACTGGCCGCTGGCCGAGATCGTGCGCCGCGGCTACGCCCTGGCGGCGTTTTACAGCGGCGACGTGGATTCGGACCGCGGGGACGTGAGCAGCGGGCTTTACGCCTGGCTGGCGGGGGGCGACCCGGCCCGGAACCAGCCTGCCAACCGGGGCACCCTTGCGGCCTGGGCGTGGGGATTCCAGCGGTGTGTCGATTACCTGGTCGCCGACCGCGACATCGACTCGAGCCGCATCGCCGCCCTGGGCCATTCGCGCAACGGCAAGACCGCCCTGCTGGCTGCCGCCTACGACGAGCGCATCGCCATGGCCTTCCCGCACCAGGCCGGCTGCGGCGGCTCCGCGCCGAGCCGCGGCAAGATTGGCGAATCGGTCAAGGCCATCAACGACCAATTCCCTCATTGGTTCAACGCCCGGTTCAAGGAGTTCAATCTCACCCCCGAGCGTCTGCCCATAGACCAGAATTGCCTGGTAGCCCTCTGCGCCCCGCGGCCGGTGCTCTTCTCGGCGGCCCAAGAGGACCAATGGGCCAATCCCGCGGGCCAGTTCGACGTGCTCCGCGCTGCCGAGCCGGTGTATCGTTTCCTGGGCGCGCCGGGCCTCGATGCCACCGAGATGCCGCCCCTGGGCCGGCTCGTGAAGAGCCGCCTGGGCTATTACATCCGCGCCGGGAAACACTCCATGACCGCGGCAGACTGGACGGTGTTCATGGATTTTGCCGATGCGCAGTGGCGGCAGGGGCGGTAGAGCCTGTGGAGCGTATTGAGCGTGTTCCAGACTATGACCCAACTGACTGAGATGCCTGGCTCGGTTGTTGCCCCTAGGGGCTTTCGGGCCTCGGGAGTGTTTTGTGACATCAAACGCCTCGGGACGGGCACGGGGTCTGAAAAGGGCAACAAGCGGGACCTGGCGTTGATTGTGTCCGAGGTGCCGGCGGCTGCCGCGGGCACGTTCACCACCAACCAGACCTGTGCGGCCCCGGTGAAGGTTTGCCTGGAGCGCGTGGGCCGGGGCCGGGCCCAGGCCATCGTAGCCAACTCCGGCAATGCCAATGCCTGCACCGGCAAACAGGGATTGAGGGATGCGTTCGAGATGGCGCGCTTTACCGAGCGGGCGCTCGCCTTGCCGCCGGGCCTGGCGCTGGTCGGCTCGACGGGCCGCATTGGCTTGGCTTTGCCGATGGACAACGTCCGATCGGGAATCATCGAGGCGGCAGTGGAATTGGGCAGCACGCCGGGCCACGCCGACCAGGCTATGGAGGCCATCATGACCAGCGATACGCGGCCGAAACAGGTGGCGGTGCAATTCAAGCTCGGGGGCAAATCCGCGCGCCTGGGCGGCCTATGCAAGGGGGCGGGCATGATCCAGCCGGGGATGAGCCTGACCGGCAAGCGTCCGGCGGCGGCGCCGCTTCACGCCACGATGCTCTGCTTCATCACCACGGACGCCGCCATCCAGGCCAAGGCCCTCCGGGCGGCCTTGGCCCAAGCCGTTGCCAACAGCTTCAATCGCATCAGCGTGGACGGTGACATGAGCACCAATGACACCGTCCTGCTCCTGGCCAATGGCCTGTCGAGTCCGAAGTTCGAGGTCCGGGGTCCGAGGTCGCGGGAGTTTGGGCTGTTCCAGGCGGCGTTGAGTCATGTGTGCCTGGAATTGGCGAAGATGATCGTGCGCGACGGCGAGGGGGTCTCGCGCTTTGTGACGGTGCGGGTCCAGGGGGCGAGGTCGTTCGCCGAGGCCGATGCGGCAGCGCGGGCGGTGGCCAATAGCGCGTTGGTCAAGACCAGTTGGCACGGAGGGGACCCGAACTGGGGCCGCATCATCGCCGCCCTGGGCTCCAGCCCTGCTGCCGTCGTCGAACACAAGGTGGACATCGGCTACAGTGCCCCCGGCAGCCGGCAAGTCCTCTGGAGTCTCAAGCGCGGCCAGCCCACGCGGGCGACCTTCCCGGAGCTTTGCGCCGCCGTAGGGCCGGAGGAATTCGATCTGCACATCCACCTCAATGTGGGCCGTGCCCAGGCGCTCTTCTATGCCGCTGATTTGACCGAGGCCTACGTCCGGTTCAACCAGGGGGATGTGAGCGACCCGGCATCGCTGGGGGGCTGAGCATGTCAAAACTCCTTCTGGTCATCTTCATGGCTCTGGGCTGCGCCGCGCAGGGGCGCGCCCGCGCCCAGGCTCAAATGAAAACCAACAGCCAACCCGTGCCGGTGTTTTCAGCCGCCGGCGCGAATGAGTATAATTTTGACACCGGCGTGCTGCGGGGCAAATTGCGCGCGGAGGGCCGCTCGAGAGGGCTTTCTTCGGTCGTCTATGTACCCACGGGGATGCGGTTGGACAGCAGCATGGGTTTGTTGAGCCATTACCGGGTCTTCAGCGCGGGCAAACGCTACGGCACGGCGGCTTGGGATTGGCCGGGCGAAGCCACGCTGGGGTCTGACGGCGCCGTGGAGACGCGCTGGCCGGCGGCCGACGGCCGCCCGTTTGAGCTGCGCGCGCGTTACCGCTGGGCGGCGCCGAACATCCTCGACCTGGAAACAACCGTCCTGGCGAAAACCAACCTGCTGAGGTTCGAGTCTTTCCTTGCTTCCTACTTCACGGCGGATTTCACCAACTCGCTGGTCTGGGCAGCCGGTCCGGACGGGAGGCGGCAGTTCATCGCGGCTGACAAGAGCTACGGCGCCTGGCTGGCCTTCCCGCGTGACGGAGAAGCGGCGGCGGTCATTCGGGACGGGCGATGGAAACTCGAGCCCAACCCGGTGGACTGGGTCGTGATGCCGGCGCTGGCCGGGCCGCTGGCAGTTCGCCGCGCCCCGGCCACGGGCCTGACGGCGGTGTTGACGTCGCCGGCCGGCGATTGCTTTGCGGTTTGCACCCCGCAACAGAGCGACCCCCATGACTCGCTCTACCTCTCACTGTTCGGCCGCGACCTCAAGGAGGGCGAAACTGCCCGCGCCCGCGTGCGCCTGCTGATTGCGCCGGAATTGTCCGAGGCGGAGATTTTGAAGGAGTGGGCGGAGTCAAGCTCTGGCCGCTAACCCTAACCCTTTCTGCTGTTCACGATGGGGGTATCCCTTATGACGCTGTGTATAGCCTTTGGCTTTGCTCTTCGATGCTCCAGCCAGAGGGCGCCCAAGTGCGCGGCGAAGCGTGAGGCTTGCGGGTTGTGTTTGTCTCTGCATTATGGCCTTGCAATTGGAGGAAGTGCCGACCAGCAGCCGCACCCGAATGCGGGCGCTCGATCTTTGCCAAGGATGGCTCGAACACCCTCGGCTTCCCGCGATGCTGGCCCTCGGAGCCGTATTGGTCATGTTGCCGGCTTTGAGGCTGGGCCTGATAATGGATGATCTGCCGCAGCGCATGGTTGCGCTGCCGCCGGACCAGGTGCCGGCGCGAATCCACGACATGGGGCATCCGCTAAATTCCGGTTCGTGCCCGACGGTCGTGCGCGACTTCTTTTTCGGCTACTACCGCGATCCGCAACGTGGGGCGTTGGCGCGGAACTACGGCCTGCTGCCGTGGTGGACGCCGGACAGCTTAAGGATTGGTCTTTGGCGGCCGGTGACCGCGTTCACTCACTGGCTGGATTACCGGCTCTATCCTGATTCGCCCGCGCTGATGCACGCGCAGAACATCGCATGGTTTGCGGCTGTCGTGTTTCTCGTCACCGTCCTCTACCGCAAACTGATGGGGCCGGGGTGGGCCGCGGGCCTGGCCGGGCTGCTGTTCCTGCTGGATTACAACACCTATTTTCCGGTGGCCTTCGTCGCCAACCGCGGCTTCATCCTGTCGCTCTGCCTCGGCCTGGCCTGCCTTTATCAGCACCACCAATGGCGCGCCGAGAAGCGCCGCTCCGGGTTGATCTGGTCCGGGCTCTTTCTGGCGCTTGCCGTCTTCGCCAATGAAGGGGGCGCCTCCACGCTGGCCTTCCTTCTCGCGTATGCGCTGGTCCTCGAACCGGGTTCTCTCCGCCGGCGCGCGCTGACGCTTTTGCCCGCGCTGCTGGTCATTGTGCTGTGGCGCATTGCCTATACGCTCTGCAACTCCGGGGTGTTTCATGTGGGGGGCTACATCGACCCGTCTGAAGAGCCGCTGCTGTTTGCCCGGGAAGTGCTCCCCCGAGCGATCGTTCTGCTCGGCGGCCAGTTGGCGCAGGTGGCCCCGGAGTTGATGCTCGCCGTGAAGCCTTCCTTGCAGCCGCAGGCCACGCTGCTTTATGGCGTGCCCGTAGTCGCCGCGCTGGCGGTTTTTGCCCCGTGGCTGCGCCGGGACAAAACCGCCGTGTTTTGGCTCGCGGTCATGCTGCTGGCGGCCATCCCGGCGGCCACGGTGGTGCCGCTGGGCAAGAATCTCGGGTTTGTGGCCGTCGGGGCCTATGGATTGATCGCCAGTTTCCTGGCCGGCGTGTTCAGCCGACCCGGCTGGTTGCCGCCTTCGTTGACCTGCCGGGTCCTGGCCTGGGCTGCTGGTGCTCTGCTCCTGCTGGCGCACGGTCCAGGAGCGGTCGCCGGCAGACTCGTGGTGACTGCGGGCTTGCGGTCAAGCTGGCAGAACGTGGGCCGGGCCCTGGACATTGGCAATCCACCAGGCCTGGAAAACAAGGATGTGATTGTCATTAACTCGCCCATCATGCTCGCGCTGGCTTATGTGCCTTTTGCCAAAGCGTATTCTCACCAGCCGCTGCCCCGGACCTTGCGGACATTGGTGCCGGGCTGCACGAGCTTTGAGGTCGAACGGAGCGATGAAAAAACGTTGGTCATTCAATCCAAAGCCCCGAACATCTTCGCCTGCGACGATTTCGGTCCGGTCCATGAACTCTACGCGGTCCGGTTTTCCAACGTGTTCCTTGGGGAACTGCAATTCAAGCAGGGCGAGCGGCTTGAGCGCGGCGGCTTGGTAGTGGAGATCCTGGAGTTGGATGCGGCGGAGTTGCCTTGCCGCGTGGCTTTCCGGTTCAATGCTTCGCTGGATTCGCCCACGTTTCACTGGCTGCGATTCAACTTCCAAACCCGTTCGTGCCAGCCATTTCTCGTCCCGGCCGTCGGCCAGCGCGTCACTGTTCTCGGCCCCGTTCGTTGAATCACCTTGCGTGAGCAGGGTCGGTTCGATTGCGCCCGATAACAAGGGCGGGCCGAATCTTGCGGCTGGTCAAGTCCGTGAAAGGCATCGGCAAGGCGCCCCTTGCTCGGGACCGGTGAGATCATGACCCGGGGGGACCAGAAGCGCAATCGGGAGTTGTGGCCGGCTCCGCCCCGGTGGGTGTCTTGGAGTTCAATTGGTCTTCCGCCAGATAAATGATGGCTTGCAGCGGAGCGCGGACGTTGTCGGAGTTGAGCCGCAGTTCACAGCCCATCTCATCGACAACCTGGTTAAAGAGGTAGGCTAGCAGCATCCTATGGAGCTGGTCTTGGTGGGTGGGAAGGATTTCCGATTGGCCCAAGACCTTGCAGTAAGCCTGCAAATAGGTCCGGCTCACTGCTTGGTTCCAGTGTCGGATCCACGGCTCGAAGCTCGGCAGGCTCTCGGCTGAAACGGCGCCGAGTTCGACTTGCTGGCGCAACCCGACGTAGGCCGCATGGTGGAACGAGCGCAACATCCGGGCTACGTCCCGCAATGGCGAACGTTTGATGCGGCGCTCGCTAATGAGCTTCGACACGTCGCCTTCGAGACCGAGGAAGACAAAATCACGTCCCGTCCAGAGAACCTGCCCGAGGCGGCAGTCCCCATGGATGCGGATGTGTTTGGCCGCGAAGTCCTGCTCGACGAGCCGGTGGTAACTCTGGAGAATCGCGGGTTCCAGGTCGGCAACGCGCTGGGCAACGGGTCCGAGTTGCGGCGGCAGGGAGTTCATCCGTTGCCGCAGCAGCCGCAGGTTTTGCACTGCCAGGGATCGCATGGATTGGAACGAACCGCGCAGGGAATGTCGTGTCACCGGCTCCATGGAGAATTCTCCGCCTTCCGGCCCGGAGGCGAGGGCGAGGTGCAATTCGGCGGTCCGCTCCCCGAGCAGACGGGCGGATTCGAGGTAGGTTCCGACGTGGGCCGTTGCTTGGGCGGGGGAAGCAGGCGGCATCTGTCCTTGAGCGAGGGCGGCGGCCACTTCGTCATAATAATGGCCGATGGCGTCCAGCGTGAATTCCCAGGCGCTCTTGGCGTGCGGGACGAACGCCTTCGCCACGGCCAGCGTCATCTGCGAACCGTCAGCGCCGCGGTATTCCAAAGCACCCAGCAAGGGCGGGCTATGTGGAAATCCTTTCCCGGTGAGAAAGCGCCCGACCTCCAGTTCGGGGTTGACGCCGAGGCCGAGGCGGCGGAAGGTCTTCAGGACGAGCTTGTCCCCGAAGAGCACAGTGGCGTTCCCACTGCCGGCATTGTGTATGACCGGTTGGGGAACGGTGCCGGAGTCCAGGATTTGACGCAACGCCGGGGTTCGCGTCGCTTCGACTTGGCCGTGCTCATTGCGGAGACGCTCGCGGTGGCGCATCAGTTCGAGCAGCGCTGCGGCAAACGCCGGGTCGGCCGACGCGTCGTAGAGCACGCCGCTGCGCGAAATCTCCGGCAGCCTCAATTCGGCAATGCCAATTTCGCGTCGACGCCCCGCCTCATCGCCTGTGGCAAACGCCAGCGGCAACGCGCACAACTCCGGGTTTGCATTCACATACTCAATTTGGAGAATTGCCAATGCGGCGGTTTCTCCTTCCGGCAACGGCACTCGGAAAAACTCTCTGACCAGGGCGAGCTTGATGGTTTTGGCCTCGCTGGAGAACCACGGTTGGGATTGAAGAAAATCGGGCAGGATTGCCTCGAATTGCCACCGGGTTCGGCCGGCGAAGAGGTCCCACCAACTTTGGCCAACGGACAGAGACGGCAATGGCGCGCGAGCGCCGGTTTCAGACTTCGCCGTCATCGGCTCCGGTCGAGGCTCGAGGGAGAACCAGTAGAAGTTGTGCGGGCCGAGCGTCAGAAAATAGGGCGCGTCAGTGATGGCCGGAAATCTCGTCCGGCCAAACAGCTCGACGGGCGCCATCTGTTTGAAGGCCGAGAGGTCCAGTTCGACCGGCTGCGTGAAGCGCGAGAGGTTGGCGACCACGAGGAGGGTCTCCCGTTCGTGGCGAAGGACGTAGCTCAAGATTTTGTGGTTGTCAGGCTGGAGGAATTCGCATCTTCCCTCGCCCAGCGCGCGCCAGCGTTTGCGCAGGGCCAGCAAGCGCCGCATCCACCAGAGCAGCGAATGCGGATTGGCCAGTTGGGTCTCGACGTTGACGGCCTCGTAGTGGTAGGCCGGGTCGACGATGATCGGCAGGTAAAGGCTTTGCGGATTGGCGCGGGAGAAGCCGGCGTTCTTGTCCGAGCTCCACTGCATCGGCGTCCGCACACTGTTACGGTCGCCAAGGTACATGTTGTCGCCCAGGCCGATCTCGTCGCCGTAGTAAAGCACCGGCGTGCCGGGCAGTGAGAAGACCAGGGCATTGAGCAGTTCGATGCTTCTGCGGTCGTTGCCCAGCAACGGCGCCAGGCGGCGGCGGATGCCCAGGTAAAGCCGCGCCTGATCCACCCGGGCATACATCCGATACATGTAGTCGCGCTCCTCGTCGGTGACGGTGGACAGGGTCAGCTCGTCATGATTCCTCAGGAACAACGCCCATTGGCCGGTCTCCGGGATCGGGGGAGTTTGCTCGAGGATTTCCGTGATGGGCAGACGGTCTTCCATGCGCAAGGCCATGAACAACCTCGGCATGAGAGGAAAGTGAAAAGCCATGTGACACTCGTCGCCACGGCCCTGGCCAAAATAGGACACCGCGTCCTCCGGCCACAGGTTCGCCTCGGCCAGCAGCATCCGGGCGCTGTATTTTTCATCCACACGGGCGCGGAGTTCTTTGAGGAAGGCGTGGGTCTCCGGCAAGTTCTCGCAGTGAGTGCCTTCGCGCTCGTAAAGATACGGCACCGCGTCCAAACGCAGTCCGTCCACGCCCAGGTCCAGCCAGAAATCCACCACCCTGAACATGGCGGCGCGGACTTCGGCGTTGTCAAAATTCAAATCCGGCTGGTGGGAGAAAAAACGGTGCCAGAAATGCGCCTTGGCTAACGGGTCGAATCCCCAGTTCGAGGTTTCAACACCCTTGAAGATGATCGGCGCATCCGCGTATTTGTCGGGGCCGTCGCTCCAGACGTAAAAATCCCGCCAGCGGCTGCCGGGCTTGGCTCGGCGGGCGCGCTGAAACCAAGGGTGCTGGTCGGAGGTGTGATTGAGCACGAGTTCTGTGATGACGCGCAGTCCGTGCCGGTGCGCCTCGCGCAGGAAGATTTTGAAGTCCCCGAGAGTGCCGTACCTCGGATGCACGTCGCAATAATCGGCGATGTCGTAGCCGTCGTCCTTGAGCGGAGAGGGGTAAAAGGGCAGCAGCCAGATCGCGGTCACGCCGAGGTCCTTGATGTAATCCAGCTTCTCCGCCAGCCCGCGAAAATCGCCCGTGCCGTCGCCGTCCGCGTCGTAAAACGCGCGGACGTGGACTTCGTAGATGACGCCATTTTTGTACCAGAACGGGTCCTCCTCAGGCCCTTGACGGTTGTGGTTCGAGGTGGGCATGACGTTCTGCTGCCGGGCTGGGGCCGTTGTCCGTGTTGCGCGGGCTTTCGCTCAATTCGCGGAGCATCCGCCGCACGGCAGTGTGGTTGGTCAGATAAAACCGCGCGTCAGTGGCGGCCACTCCGACGCGCGCGGAGTAGGCAGTTGGCGGCAAGGCGCGGAACAAATCCTCGTCTGTCCGGTCGTCGCCGACGCCCAGGATGAAGTCCGGGCTGCAGGCCGACAGACATTCCAGCGCGGCAGTGCCCTTGTTGACGCCGGAGTTCCGCACTTCGATGACCTTGTTTCCTTCGAACACCTGCAAGTCGATGTTTCGCGTGAAACCCGACAGGTCGTCCAGGAGTTCCTTGGCGCGGAGCGAGGCCTGGTCCGGGTCGGCGCGCCGGTAATGCCACGCGAGCGAGAAGTCTTTTTCCTCGAGCAACGCGCCCGGCAGACGGTCCACGTACAACTGGAGAATCGGACGCACACTTTCCTTCCAGTCGCCGGTCATGGCCTTGAGCATGCGCCAATCGGAGTGTTTGATGCGCAACCAGACGCCGTGCTCGGCAACCAGGGAAATGGGAAACCGCCCGAACCATTCCTCAAGGATTTGCCGGGGCCGGCCGCTGACGATAGTCACTTGGTTGGCCGGGTCGGAACAGAGGGAGGCGAGCAACTCCAGCACTTCGGCGTCCGGTCTGGCCAGTGCCGGCACCGTCGCAAAGGGCACGAGCGTGCCGTCGTAATCCAGCAACAGCGCGCGTCGTGACGCGGCACGGTAGTGTTGGATCATCTGGCCGTAAGGTTTTCCTATCAGCAACCTTGCACGCCGGGCCGCCTCGGTCTTCTGTGTGGAAAGCAGGGCCTGGACAAAATCATCCGCCCAGCGAACCACGTTGTAGCGGCGAAGCCGGTCTTGAAGCAGCCGATTGCGCCTGACTTGTTCTTCCACCGGCATCGTCAGGGCCTCTTCCAAGGCCCTGGCGGAATCTTCGCGGTGAAAGGGGTTGATGATGAGGGCCTCCCCCATTTCCTTGGCTGCGCCCGCCATTTCGCTCAAAATCAAAACGCCCGTCTGGTCGGTGCGGCAAGCGATGAATTCCTTCGCCACGAGGTTCATGCCGTCGCGCAACGGCGTGATGAGCGCCACGTCGCACAGGCGGTAGAGCGGCACGATTTCGTCGAACGTCAGGTTGCGGAACTGATAGACCAGCGGCGTCCAATGCACGTCGCCGAAATCGCCCACGATGCGGCCCACCGTCTGCTCAAGTTCCAGCTTCATCGCCTGGTAACTGTCCACGCCGATTCGCGACGGGGCCACGGAAATGATGAAGACCACCTTGCCATGCCACTGCGGGTTGTTCTTCAAGAACAGCTCGTAGCTGCACAGCCGGTTGATGAGTCCCTTCGTATAGTCCAAGCGGTCCACGGAAAAAATCACCTTCTGCCCGGCGCATTTCTCGCGCAGTTCCGCCACGCGCGGCGCGGCCTCCTTTGAATCGGCGGCCTGCGCGAACCGGTCGAATTCCACTCCCATCGGGAATGTGTCCACCTTCACCACACGGTCGCGCAAGGCGAGGCTGCCGAGGTGATGCTCGTAACCGGCCGTGCGCAGGACGGAGGTCAGGAAATATCGCACGTAATCGTGCGTGTGAAAACCGATCAAGCTGGAGCCGAGCAGACCCTCGATGATTTCCTGGCGCCAGGCGCGCGGCAGCATCCGGAAGACTTCCCACGACGGGAACGGGACGTGCAGGAAAAAGCCGATGGGCATTTCCGGAAACGATTGGCGCACCAGTCTGGGCAGCAGCATCAGGTGATAATCGTGAACCCACAGCATGTCGTCGGGTTGCAACACCTTGAGCACCGCCTCGCCGAAAACACGATTCACGTTCTGGTATTCCTGCCAGTATTCCTCCTCGTAGCGCGTCAGTGTGGAAAAGTAATGGAAGAGCGGCCAGAGGGTTTTGTTGCAGAAACCGAGATAAAAATGGTCCATGCTCTCCTCCGGCAAAAAGACCGGGCTGGACTTGAATTGCTGCCCGCCGTAAGCCCGCACCTCCGCCTCGTGGTCCGGAGGGACGCTTGCGCCGGGCCAGCCCATCCATAAAAAGTCCGCGGGTTCCGCGCCATTCGGGGACCTGCCTTCCAGATAACTCCACAACCCGGTGGTCAGCCCCCCGGCGCTGGGCTTGAACTGTGGCGTCCCCTCTTTGAACGACACCGTAAACGGCAAACGATTTGAAACGACGACCAGCCTCATGCGGACAATCTGCGCCATTTACGTCGATTGTTCAAGGGAACGGGGATCGGAGGCGCGTTGGGGGCAAAAATGGCGCCGATGCCATTGGCCCCGCCAGGCCGGATTAACTCAGGGGTCCTCCACCGCATCCCAATTCACGATGAACTCGATGACGAACGCAGCGGTCCATCCGTATTGGTGGATGCCTTCGCCCTTCCCGGACTTGGAATCATAGTATTCCCAGAGGTGGTCGCGGTTCTGCCGGCACCAGGCCAGCAACTGGTCTCGACATGCCTGCGCGGTGTGGTCGAACCCGTACCGTTTCAAGCCCTTCAGGGCAAAGTAGTTGATATTCACCCATGTCGGGCCGCGCCAATAGGCATGGCTTCGGTAGTTGGGATTGTCATAAGCGACGCAGGGGAACCCGGGAAAGAACTTGTTGGGGTCACGGGCCAATTCATGCATCGCCTTGGCCCGTTCCGGCGGGGCGATGGCGACGTAGAGCGGCATGAACGAGGCAGGGGTCAAAACCGGGCTGAACCGTTTGGTGGCGCGGTTGCGGTCCGCGTAAGCCTTGGCGCTTTGGTCCCAGAGTTCCTCGTTGATGCGGCGGCCCAGGGCATCGGCTTTGGCCCGCCATTCCTGCTCCGCCTCGGACAAGGACTGGCGGCGGGCCATATAGGCCAGCGCGCGGTAGGCCATAACCATGTAACAATTGAGGTCAATCGTCCATAGGTTCTCGCAGCCCTCGTCCCAACGGACCGAGTCGTCCCAGCCCGCCTCGCAATTGGGAGTGCTTCCGCCGTAATGAAAGAGCCCCTCGCCGGTCCCCCTGCGCTCGCGCTCCCAAAAGCGGGCGTTGGCGGCGAATTTTGGATAGACCTCTTTGACGTAGCCGAGGTCTGCGCGCCGGCGGTCCATGATGGCGCAAACCCACGGCAGCACCGGCGGTTTGCCAAAGGCGTCCACCAGACCCTCCTTCTCCCAAATCACGTCGATGAATCCGCCCGAGGGCAATTGGCGGTCCAGGAAGATGTGGACCTGCTCGCGGGCCAATTCGGTGTCCCACCGACATAGCGCCAGGGCGTGAAAGGCGGCGTCCCAGTTCCAAACGCCGCGATACCGGAACGGCGACGGGCAGATGCCGCGGAGAGGACGCCATTGCCCGTCGAGGATGTTCGCATACAGGGTCTCCTGGGCACGGCGCAACAGCTCGGCATCGCGCGGAGACACCCTGCCTTTTTGTCGGCCAAGCCAGCGCAGGGCTTGGGCCGGGGGCTTGAGCGGACCGAGGGCAGGCTCGGCTCCCCCACCCGTGTCGTCTCTGCCGAACAGACCCCATGCCAGCCACACAAAGAAGGAGAGCCGAAATCGAGGCTTCATGGCGGCATCATGGCGGAAGCGCCCGGGATTTCAAGCACTCGAGGAATATGGACACTGCCTCGGTTTTCAGCGAAGGGGGAGGCGGGCAGGCAAACCAGCAAGGCTCGGAGGGCCTTGGCGGCGGCCTGGGAGCGCGCACCTCAGGTTCCGGGCAATGCGGTGCGCTTGCGCAATCGGATGCGTTGTGGCACGCTGGGAACGTGACACAATCCGCAATCACCGATGGGTCCGGCCGATACCAACATCCTGAATGATTTTTCAACGAGAAATTCGGCTCCAGACCTCGGGGCATCGGCAGATGCACGACCTTACGGACGAAATCGCCAAAATCGTGAGTGAGTCCAGCGTGCGTTCCGGGATTGTGCATGTCTTCAATGTCGGAAGCACGGGCGCCGTCGGGGCCATTGAATTCGAGCCGGGCCTGCAGCAGGACCTGCCGGCAATGTTGGACAAGCTCTTCCCGCCAAGCCGGGACTATGGCCACGAACAGGCCTGGCACGATGGCAACGGCCACTCCCACTTGCAGGCAACCATGCTTGGCCCCTCGCTCACGGTCCCGATCAAAGACAGAGAGCTGGTCCTGGGCGCATGGCAGCGGGTTTTCCACTTGGAGTGCGACATCAAGCCGCGTCGCCGCACGATCGCCGTTACCGTTATGGGGGACAGCCGGCCTGGCATCGATTAAACGTGCCGGATGGCTTTCAACAGCCACCGTGGATGAACTGGCGGTGTTTGCCAGTTGCAGTTTCCCGGCGGGTAAGATACTAAGGGCCTCATGCGATTCATTGGCAGCGTAATCGAGAAATTGCAGCGGCACCCCAAGCGCATCGTCTTTGCGGAGGGCGCCGAGCCGCGCGTGCTCCAGGCGGCGCGGCAGTATTACTCGCTGTCCTTGGGCGCCCCCATTCTGCTGGGGGACCGCAGCCGGGTGAAAGAGACCGCCGCCGCCTTGAGCATCTCGCTCGAGGGCATCCGCATCATCAACCCCGCCGAGAGCGACGAGGTGGATAATTTCACACGGCGGTTCGAGGCCCTGCGGCGTCGCCAGGGCCTCAAGGAGTTGGAGGCCCGCCAGGCCGTGCTGCAGCCCAATTATTTCGGGGCGATGATGCTGGCGATGCACCAGGCAGACGGGTTTGTCTCGGGGACAAATCAGAGCAGCGGCGCCGTGCTGCGGCCGCTCTTCCAGATTATCAAGCTGGCTCCCCAGACCAGGACTGCTTCCAGTTGCATGGTCATGGAGGTCGAAGATTCGCGCTTTGGGGAGAATGGGGTGCTGTTCATGGCCGACTGCGGCGTGATTGCCGACCCGACGGTCGAGCAATTGGCGGACATCGCAGTTTCGACGGCACAACTGGCCCGTCATTTGTTAGGGGTGCGCCCTCGGGTGGCCCTGCTTTCCTTTTCCACCAAAGGCAGTTCCCTGCACCCCTCGGCCGGCCGAGTCCGGGCGGCGGCGGCGCTGGCCGAGAAACGGGCCCAGGAGACGCAGCTCGACGCCGATTTTGACGGCGAACTGCAGGCGGATACGGCATTGGTTCCCGAGATTGCCGCGCTCAAGCTGCCCGAGGGCAAGCTCCGGGGCAGGGCGAATGTCCTGGTCTTTCCGGACCTCAACTCAGGCAATATCGCCAGCAAGCTGGTTCGGCACATCTCGCACGCCAATGCCTACGGCCACATCCTGCTGGGACTGGACCGCCCGGGCGCCGACGTTTCGCGCGGCTCCAACGCCCATGATGTCCTGGGTGTGGCGGCTATTGTGGGAGTCCAGGCCGTCGATTACCATAAGCTCTACCCGGGAGCGGGCCAGAAACTGCCCGGCGAAGAGTGAAGTTCGCTTTACTTTTGCCTTCACTTTTGGCTCAGCAGCCATTATTCTCAAGAGCGTGACAGTAGAAACCTTCAGGCCGGAGATCGCGGAAGCCATGGCAGCGTACGACAAGTACGTCGTCTGCATCGACAAAACGCCCGAGGACTTTGAGGCATCCCTGATCTCACTCCTCAACAAGGCCCTCAAGGCTTATGAAAACCGCGGGCCCCAGCTTCGCCATGGCATCGCCCTGGACAAACAAATCACCGTGATCCTCAGCCAAAACGACAGCCCGCGCCCGCTCTGCGGCATCTACTTCAACCTGCACTCCCCGTATCAGAAACCGGCGTTGCCCAAGACCACCAAACCGATGACAGAATCCATCGGCGGCGGCCAGACCAAGGCCGAAGGGTAGCCGCCCGCCACCTCACCGGTTGCGCGCTTCGTCCCCGACCGCAGCCTCCCCCTCCACGACATCGGCTACAATATTGTCGTCATACTGCGGGCCGGCAATTTTGACTTCGCCGACTTTGAGACCTCCGCGATACAAGCCGAGCCGCAGCTCCAGGGCCGGAAGCCGGCTCAGCGGATAATTGAGCACCACAAACCGCTCGGCCTGGTTGACTTTGACCACTTTGCCTGCCGGCGCAGTTTCAGGCGTGACGATCAGTTTCTGCTTCCCGCTCCGGACCGCCCAGGAGCCGGCAGGGGAGGCCAAGCCCGACTTGCGGCCGGCGCAACCGCAGCCCAGCAAGACCGCCAGCATTACGACTGAGAGCGAAACGCGCATACAACCAGTAATATACCCTGCCTTATCAAGGTCAATTCACAAGTAAAGGAGAGCGCCGCCCGCAGGGTCACTCAGTTGGGCGCCGGCAGGGGGCAAGGATTGTCTGCCAATTGGCCTGGCCCAGGATGACGCCGGCCACGATGAGGAGCATTGCCAGCCAGAAGGTCCGGGTGACGGATTCGCCCAGGCAGGCCCAGGCCCAAGCCATGGTGCTCAAAGGAATCAGGTTGTTAAAGAGCATCACCTGGCTGGTCGGCCAGTGGCGGAGGGCCTGGTTCCAGACCGCGAAGGCCACGACGCCGCCAGCCACGATGCAATAGGCATGCACCCAAACCAGGTCCGCCCTCCAGACCAATCCCGAACGCCAAATCTCCACCATTCCAAAGGGCAAGAGCAGCACCCCGGCCCGCCACATGGTGTGCGCGCTGCTCTGCGCCCCGGACAGGTGCGCCCCCAAGGCGCGGCACTGGCGGCCGTAATTGGTCCAGAGCACACTGGCGGCAAACCCGAGGACTTCCCCGCGCCAGCTTCCGGCGGACGCCCTCAAGGCGGGCCAAAAAAGGACAAAAACCCCCGTCAGAGCCAGCGCCGCCGCTCCATACCGCCGGAGGGTGCCCCAGGCCAAAGCCGGGCGCCCTTCCCACAACAGCGCCCAAACCGGGGCCGCTCCCAGATACAAGGCCACATGCGAGACCGTCGTGTAGCGCAACGCCGAATTGAATACGACGATATAAACCCCCAGGCTCAACCCGCCGCGCCACCAGAGCCTGCGCCGGATGTCGGGCGTGAGCACGCTGCCCCGCCCGAGCCAGTCGGTCCAGCGCAATCCGCCCAGCAACAACAGCCCGGCGCTCAAAAACCGGGAACCGCCCGTCCACATAGGCGGCCAGACCCCCAGAACGAACTTCGTGCCGGCATTGGTGCCGCCCCAAAGAAAGACGGCCAAGAGCAGACCCAGCCCCAAGATGAGGTTGCCTGTCTTCTTGCCGGACATGGAAGGGGCCATTAGACCGTTATGTTTTTGCATTCAAGCACCCTCTGTTCAAGAACCGCCGTTTGCTTTTGGGCGCAGACTGTGCTGTATTTAACTCAATTGAATATGCATACTTCAATCGAAGAGTCCCCGGTCCTGCGGAAAACCAAGGAACTGTGCGAGACGATCCTGGAGCAGCCGAACATGCGCTCGATTCGCCAGCGCGTCGATGCCTTCCTGGGAGACGCCGGAACCCGCGCCCAGTATGACGGTGTCATTTCTAAAGGCCAGGCGCTCCAGCAAAAACAAGAGGCCTCGATGCCGTTGACCGGGGAGGAGATCGCCGATTTCGAGCGCCAGCGCGACCAACTCCTCAGCAACCCGATAGCCCGCGGCTTCCTCGACGCCCAGGATGAACTCCAGGAGGTCCGGAAATCCGTCCACAGTTACGTCAGCAAGACCCTTGAATTGGGCCGCATGCCGACCGAGGCGGACCTGGTGGACGGTTCCTGCGGGCACGGCTGCGGGTGCCACTAATCGTGCGGAGAGCGCGATTGTCCGGCGGTCGAAAAGAGCTCTCGAGCCATTCGCATGGCCTTTCTGCCGGATACTCGAAGCCTCCAGGTCGTTCGCAAGAAACCGCCCGAGTGCCGGTTTACATCGCGAAAATTCGCCGCATCTGCCCTCACTTCCTTTGGGTCGACGGCCACTCCCAGGGCCTCGATGAACTTGATATCCTCGAAAAAAAAGCCGGCATTCCACACGCGCAAAATGCCGACCAGCGGTTTGGCATGCCCGTAAAGACATTTGCGAAAGGCCAACTCCGCATATCCCTCGGGGGAACAGTTGAAACGCTTGCAAAAAAGCGCCTTAAGCTGCTGCGGCTGTTGGGCCATGGGCCGGAGGGTAGCAACTGCAGGGGCAAGGTCAACCAACTTGTTGGCCTTCGGACTATTTGCTATAGCTGATGCTATAGACCGGGATGCCCTCGGGAGATGTACCCACACTGACCACCTGCCGAAGCGCGGTTTTGGTTTCAGCCGGCCGGGCGACGCTCACCCCAGGGGTGTAGCTGTATGGAGCCGGGTCCGGCACCCATCTGCCCGCCCCTGGGGTGCTGGGCACCCAGTAGGACGGCTCCGGCGCCCAGGCAGGACTGGCAATCGCTGCCGGAGGAGGGTCCACGTAACTGGCGGCAGGGGCATAGGCATAGGCGTATGATGGCCGCGAATAAGCGTAGCCATAGGCCGGATAGCCCGAGCCGCAGTAACAACAGCAACCCAGGCCGGCCCCCAGGGAACATCCGATTACGCCCCCGAGGCCGACTCCGACCGAGAACGAGGGCCAGAAACCCCAGCCGCAGTGCCAGCCGGCCATGGCGTTGCCGCCGAGGGCAAGAACCAAACTCAAACTGAGGGCAAACTTCTTCATAATCTTGCCTTTCTTCGACTCCAACCTACTCCCATTCGAGCCTGATGTGAAGTCATTTTCGGCAGCCGGATTTTTTTTGAACAGAATGCCCGCCCTGCTTTCCAAGTCTATGTTGTTGCAGTTGGTTTGGTTTTTTGGCACGGTTGGGAGCGGCCCGCGTTGGCGGGCCGCTCTTTTTTCGTAACTATTCAGGTTTCGGCGGTTGGGCGGGCAGTCCTCTGCCCGCCGCCGGCAGCGGCATCGCATCCGGTCCGCCAGGAAGCGGCCGAGGGCGCGCACGGAGTGAAGCGCCCTACCGTTGAGAATAGCTATGCGGAATACACGGTCCCGACAGCTCGGGATTTCCGCGTATTCCGGGTATTCCGCGGTTGTCAAAAAAACCGTTCCGGCGAGGATTGAGGGTCCCTTTGGCACTGGAAAACCGACCGGCTTGCATTCAAGGGCAGGGGGGTGTATTATATTACAATCGGGAATGAATATGAGAACGGCTGCTAATGTGGAGGCGGCATCGTGCCAGTGATGGAGTCCATAGAGGCGGTAGGGCTGCGCCAGGAAGTCTGGACTGCCGGGGACCTGCTCCAACGGTTGGCAGGCCGCGAGAGATTCTTCGTCCTGGATGTGCGCAACCGCGATGAGTTCGATAAGTTCCGGCTCGAGGGCCGCGCCCCCGTGCCCACCGTCAATATCCCGTATTTCGAGATGCTCGAGCTCGGCGGCAAAGAGGACATGCTGAACTCCGTCGTCGCCTGCCTCGAAGGGGACGTCGCGGACCAGCTTCCCTGGGACCTGCCGATTCTTGCGGTATGCGCCAAGGGTGACACTTCGGAGTTTGTCGCTCGAGGGCTGCGCCAACTGGGGTACTCCAGCGCCAACCTCAAGGGCGGGATGAGGGCCTGGGGTGAGCATTATGCGACGCGCGCCCTGGCCGAGGGACCCGACCTGGCGATCTACCAGGTGAGCCGGCCCGCGCGAGGGTGCCTGAGCTACATGGTGGCAAGCGCGGGCAAAGCGATCGTGATCGATGCGCTCCGCCACCTCCCTCCTTACTTGGACCTGGCCCGCGCTGCGGGCCTGAGAATCGAAGCCGTGATTGACACCCACGGCCACGCGGACCACATCAGCGGCGGACTTGCCCTGGCGGCCGAGACCGGCGCTTCCTACTACCTGCATCCGTACGACGCCATTCATCCCATCGACGTGCTGCCTGCGCCGATTCCCTACAAGTTCATTGGCGAGGGCCAGACGTTCCCGGTCGGACGCCACGAGCTGAAGGCCCTCCATATCCCCGGGCACACTCTCGGTTCGGTTGCTTTGCGGCTGGAGGACAGGTATCTCTTCGCGGGCGACAGCATTTTCATCCGGTCCATTGCGCGGCCGGACCTGGGCGGCAAGGCCGAAACCTGGGCGCCCCTGCACCGGCGGTCGCTGCAGAGGCTGCTTGGCCTCCCGGGAGGGATCACGTTTCTGCCCGGACACTTCAGCAGCCTCGATGAGGCAGACGAGGCAGGAGGTTTTGCCGCGCCGCTGGACGAGTTGAAGAAGCGGAACCAGGGGCTTGTCGTGCTCCAGGAGCAGAGCGGGGAAGCATTCGTGCGCTACCTGCTCGAGAGCCTCCCCGAGCCCAGGCCCGAGTACGTGGACATCAAGCGCGTCAATGCCGGATTGCTGGCGCTCACGGAGGAGGATGCCGCTGTGTTGGAGTTGGGCAAGAACGTTTGCGCGCTTTCACGGGCCCACGCGGCTTGCGGCGGAGGCCCACAATGAGCCAGCCCTTCGACAAACTGCTCGACGCGCGCGGCCTCAACTGCCCGATGCCTCTGGTGAACGCCCGGAGGGAGATTGGGAAGCTTGAGCCTGGCCAGGTGCTCAAGGTGGCGGCGACGGACCGGGGATCGGTCGCCGACTTTCAGGGGTGGGCCAAGGTCGCGAAAGGCGTGGAGTTGGTTGGCCAGGAAACAGAGCAGGCCGAGGGCGCCAATGTGTACGTTCACTACCTCAGGCGAACGGCGTAAGGAGAAAGCAAGTATGGAAACCATGATCGAACCAAGAATCGCCTCCGAACCGTCCCGGATGCGCGAACTCGAAGAAAAGCTCCGCGATCTGGAGCGGCGGCTGGCGCATGTGGAGGGGCATGTCCCGGAGGACCGCGTGGCCCTCATCGTCTTTTCAGGGGACCTGGACCGCGTCCTGGCGGCTTTCGTGATCGCCACCGGCGCCGCAGCCATGGGCCAGCAGGTGAGCATGTTCTTTAGCTTCTGGGGGCTGAGCGTGCTCAAGAAGGAGAACCAGTTGTCCGGGAAGACCCTCTTTCAAAAAATGATGGCCCTGATGTCTCCGGGATCGAGCAAGGGCCTGCCGGTCTCGAAGATGAACTACTTCGGCGTGGGCGCAAAGATGCTGCGGTCCATGATGAAGGCCAAGAACGTCAGTTCGCTCGAGGAGATGATCGCCCTGGCGCGGGAACTGGGCGTGCGAATGATCGCCTGCGAGATGTCTCGGGACGTGATGGGGATCAAGGAGTCGGAACTCGTCGCCGGCCTCGAGTGCGGCGGAGTCGCCAGCTTCCTTGCCGACTCGTTGAAGTCGCGCACGAGCCTCTTTATTTGACCTGTCGCAGCCAGAACCGGATGCGTGCCTTTGCGGCTTAATAACCGGGCCTTGGCCGGGATTACCATCTGGCCCCGATTATATCAAGCCGCCGGACGACCGCCGGCCTGCCGGGCCCGGATTGCGGCGCGGGCGAGGCGGAGGCGGTGGTAATCGTAGCGGCCGCCGAGGGACTCGAAGACCTCCGAAAGGCTGGCGAGGCCGAGTTTGTCGAAGGCGGCCGCCACTTCGCGCTTTTGTTCGGCGGTGAAGAGCGCGCTGAGGTCGAGCGGTTCGCCGGCCTGGAGGGCGTCGGCCAGGTGGCCGCAGACCGTGTCCGGGGCCAGGAGCCTTTGGCGGGCGACTTGCTCGATGGATTGGCCGGCGCGGAACAGGCGGAGCGTTTCGCGGGCCGTGCCGCCCAGGGAAGCCCGGCCCGGAAGCGGCGGGGGCGCGACGAAGGAGTCCTCGGCGAAGACCTGGCGCGGGTGGGTTTGAAGGTGCGCCGTTATCCGGGCCAGGAAGAGGGACCCGAATTCCTGCAGTTTCTTTTCTCCCACGCCGCTGATGCGCGTGAACTCCCGCTCGTTGGCCGGGTAGTCGCGCGCCATCTGGCGCAAGGAGACATCGGAGAAGACTATGTAAGGCGGGACCCCGCGCTCGTCGGCCAGCCCTTTGCGGAGCTGGCGCAGGACATCGAACAGGGCCTCGTCGCAGGCGATCTCGCCCGCCCGCCGGGCCTTTTGGGCCGGGGCGCTGACGGGCCGGGTCAGCGTGATGCGCCGGCGCTGCTTGAGGGCGGCCAGGCCCTCGGGAGTGAGTTCGACGACGCTGAATCTCTCCGAGGTCTGGCCCAAGTAGCCGAGGCGGATCAGTTCCCGTCCAATGGCGCTCCATTCCGCGCGGCTGTGTTCGGCGCCGATGCCGTAGGTGGACAGTTGGTCGTGGCCCCAGCGCCGGACCTTTTCGGTGTCGGCGCCGGTCAAGACCTCGACGATATGATGGAGGCCGGCGCCGAAGCGGGTTTTTTGGCGGACGCGATAGACGCAGGACAGGAGTTTCTGCGCCGCAACGGTGCCGTCGAACGTCTGGCGGGGGGACAGGCAATTGTCGCATCCGCCGCAGTTCTCTTCCTGGAAAGTCTCGCCGAAGTAGGCGAGCAACTCGCCGCGGCGGCAGCCGGAACACTCGGCATAATGGACCATTTGCTGCAACTGGGCGCGGGCGATTTGCTGTTCCTTGGGGTTGGGTTTTTCGTTGATGAACCCCATTTGCTTGACCACGTCGCCCGGGCTGAAGAGCAGCACGCACTCGCTGGGCAGGCCGTCGCGCCCCGCGCGGCCCGTTTCCTGGTAGTAGCCTTCGATATTCTTGGGCAGGTCGTAATGGAGGACGAAGCGGACGTTGGGTTTGTTGATGCCCATGCCGAAGGCAATGGTGGCGCAGATGACACGCGCCTCGTCGCGAAGAAAGAGCTCCTGGTGCTCGGTGCGCTCGGCCGGCGTCAGCCCGGCATGATAGGGCCTGGCCTTGACGCCGTCTTGGTTCAGCCGCTGGGCGACGCTCTCGGCGGTCCTGCGCGCCTGGCAATAGACAATGCCGCTGTCCCGGGGCCGGGCGCTGACGAATTCGAGCACCTGCTCGTAAGGTCTGCCCTTGGCGAAGACGCGGTAGGCCAGGTTCGGCCGGTTGAAGCTGGCGATATAACAGGCGGGATCGCGCAATTGAAGCAGCGCGACGATGTCCTGGCGCACCCGCTCGGTGGCCGTGGCGGTCAGCGCCATCATCGGCGTCCCGGGCAAGAGCGGGCGCAAGCCGGCCAGTTGGCGGTATTCCGGGCGAAAATCATGCCCCCACTCGCTGATGCAATGCGCCTCGTCAATCGCCACCAGGCCCACCTTCCACCGCTGCAAGTCCGACAGAAAGCCCGAGAGCATGAGCCGCTCCGGGGCCGCGTAGAGGAGCCGATACAGGCCGCCGTGCAGCCCGCGCAGCCGCCTCCGCGACTCGCCGGCCGGCAGCGAAGAATTCAGGAAAGTCGCCGGCACGCCGCTCGCCTGCAAGCCGTCCACCTGGTCCTTCATCAGCGCAATCAGCGGCGACACCACCACGGTCAGACCCTCCCTGGCCATCGCCGGCAACTGGAAACAGAGCGATTTGCCGCCCCCGGTCGGCAGCAGCGCAAAGACGTCCCTGCCCGCCAGGGCGTCTCGGATGATTTGCTCCTGCAACGGCCGAAAGGAAGTGAAGCCGAAGTACTGCTTGAGCAGCGGCAACAGGTCCGGAGCACCGATTTCCATTGGGGGAATTTAGTGTGGTGTCTTCGAGATGGCCATATATTTGCGGCAATGGATTTTCCGCCCAGCCGAGGCGGCCCGAAATTGAAAATCCAATCACTCGCCGCGCGGCTTTGGCGACCGTTTGAGGATAGCGGGCAAGGATGCGGTCCAGGACTCTCGTTCGGAGGCTGCCCAGGGGAGTCTGACGTTGTCTGGACGCTCAGCGCGCCCGGAGAGGCCTGAATAGTTACAGCGCCCGGAGCCGATGGGAGGCGAGTCAGAGACTCCTTGCGTCGTTTCCTGGAGCCTTCCCGTCACGGAAAAGCGTCGGGTCGAGCCACAGGGCCCAATTGCCGCCGTTGCGGTCGGTCGCCTGCTCGACAAGCAGTTCGAGCGTTTTTACGGCGGTGAGATCAATCTCGTACTTGGGCTTGGCTGTCCCGCGAATGATCGAGGAGCGAAAAACCTCCTTGCCATCGGTTTTGATGACGAAAACAACCCCGAAGGCGTAGGGTTGAAATGCCGTGTGCAATCCGGCTTCGCCGCGCAGCTTGCGCCATCTGCCGCTCAACTGGAAGACGTACCTGGACGGTGAGTGCGCATACAGCCCCGTCGCATAGACCCTCCCTGAGTCCAACAGCGGCGAGTGAATTTCTTTGCTTGGCGGTATGCGATTGGCGGCGGGCTGGAGCCAACCCACCTCGGCAATGGTTGGCTTTGCGTCGCCCAACGCCAGTTGCGTTACCTCGGGCGGGACGCTGTCTGGGGTTGGCTTCGGCTCATTCCCCAACGTGGCGGCCAACTTTTTCGCGACGACCTTTGTCAGCTCGGCGGCGCCGCCCTGCTCGATGGCCACGAGCTCCGAGCGCGCCGCGCCCGCGTTTTCCTGAAGCACGGCTTTGATCAACGGCTCCAGGGCCTCGACCCGGGTGGTCTTAAAGAAAGGAACCATGTCGCCCGGAAGCGGGCCGGCAGATTGCTGCCGGAGGTACATGACTCCATTTGGAAAATCCAGCGTGACCAGGTGCCGGGCCAGGAATCGCAAACCCAGCACGTAACCTCCATTGCCAAGGACGAGCTCGGTGTAGCGCCGGCCCTCCCAAACCCGTTCTGAAACATAGGTATTCTCAAAACTCAGGTCCTGGACCGCGCCATCGGTCTGGTAGCCCGTGTCAACCAGAGTGTAGGCGCCTGCGCCTTCGACCAGGCCGTTGTGCAGCACCCAAGGACGGCCTTCGTCATAGGTAATCGGATAGGCCTTGCCGAGCCTTGCCCCGTTGATGCCGTCGGGTTTGAGGAAACGCATCTTCCCGGCCTCAAAATCGAGCTGGATGCAATAGTGCTTCAGGCAATCGATGCCGAGGAGTCCCATGATCGGACGCCCCCCCGCAGATAGGAACGTCTTGAAATCAACCGTGGCGATATTGCTCCCAGTGATGAGCCGGGCGCCCCCCAAATACAGTGGTGGCGCCGCGTACGTCGGGTGTTCTGTTGTCTTGCCCCAGCCCTGCATGGACAAAGTCCCGACCCGCTTTCCTAATGTTCGTTCCAGGGATTCGTCCAAAAGCGTGCCCGAAGACCCGGTATCGACCACAAATGGAAGCTCGTCCCCTCTTTCCATCCGAACTGGCACAATTAGAAGGTCTCCACGGCCCGCCCCTTCGTTGATAGCCACCGCAGCGGGAAGCTTCGCGTGAATTGTCGCGCTGGGGCATAGAAGCACCAGCCACGAAGCCTGGCCGAGCATTCGCGTCAGCAGCGTTGTTCTCATGGGTTCACATCTGCAACGGCCATTGGATTTAGCGGATGCACGGAAGAAAGTCAATTCAAGGCCGCAGAAGGCCCATTTCTCTTCGGGACTCATGGCCACTTCGGCGCTCCCTCCCATAGGGTGCGACAGAGATCCCCGGGTGATTTGAAGCAGCGATTGTGGGTGGCGTGCTTCCTTACAAATTACGGCCTCGACGGCGAACGAAGGCCCTGCTTGACTTGCCGTGATTGGACCTGAATAGTTACCGCCGGAAACACCGGCCTACTGATTGCCCGGAGCGGGGTTGGGCATTCGCAGACTTTCCCACTTTGTGAAATCCCCATCGGGAGCGATGTGGATGACCGATTGCCCGTTCCCATAGACGTAGCTCCTGGCCCATTTGCCATCCGGAGTCAGCCAAGGCTGCCTTGTCCGCATGATGATCGCTCCTTCGGGCGGCGGATTGGTCAGGTCTTCCACTCGCCCCTGATAGAGGAGTTCAAACTGGCCGGGTCCCACGTTGGTCTGGGCTTTGGCTACCGGGACCAAGAACTCCATCGCGTCCTCTGCGTTTGTTGGAAACAGGCCTTGGTGTTCGTCGGCAAATCCGAGGACTGCAAAACCTAAATCCTTGCTGTACTCCATTTTCACTGAGGCGCCCGGCCCGAACATTTTCTCGAATTGCTTCACAGGCGCATATCGCCGCGAATCTGTGGCCGGATCGGCCGGCACCCTCTTAGCCTCGGTCTTCGCCGCGGCGAGGTCTCGTTTTAGAACTCCAACTTCGCCACGCAGACGCAGCAACTCGCCGTCCTGGCTGGGTGTGGAAGGCGGAGCACCCCCGGCCTGGGCAACACGATTTGACAACTCCCCAACCGTTGCCAGCGCCTCTCCGAGCGCGGCCTCTTGTGTTCGGAGTCGCTCCTCGCTTTCGCGGAGTTTAACATTAGCCTGGTGTTGGATAATCAGAGAAGGCAATGCGGCTGCCAGTATCACCGCGCCAACGATTCCAGCCTTAAGTTTCGTCATAACCACGAATTCAGTAACATTTCCAGTGACGTTCCCGGCCGTAACGGCGGTTGCGCCGGCAGCCGTGGTTCCTCCGCTTGCAGCCACTGCGGTCACGCCCGTAAGGACGGCGGCGGGGGCCGAAACTACGCAATGGGCCATTATCAAAGCTCCTAGAGCGGAACTGCTTGAGCGAATGCCGCGTCGTGTCAGGACCTGTCGCAGGCGCTCCAAAGCCCGGTCCACGCGCTTTCTAGCGGCTTCCTCGCTGGTCCCCAGGGCCGAGCCAAGCTCGGCCAGTTTTAACCCCTGGAAAAAACGAAGCAGAAGCGCATCACGATCTGGCTCGTCCAGTTCGAGCATGGCGCTGTCGAGCACTGGCTCCAGTTCAGGCCATCCGGCGTCATTCGGTTGATTCATGGCATTGAAGGCGGCGGCTTCTCGCTCCCGGGAAGACCGCCGGCGCTCGGCCCGAACGTAATTGGCTGCCAGGAAGCTGGTGTGGCGGTAAAGCCACCCCGCCAAGGGACAACCAGCCGGAATACTTCCGACTTTGCCGGCGAGATCGAGAAAGACCGCCTGTGTCAGGTCTTGTGCGGCGTGGGCATCCCCGCCCAGTTGTCGCAGGGCAGACGAATAGACCAGGTTGACGTGCCGTCGTGCCAGTTGGGCAAAGGCGGCTTCGTCCCGGTTTTTGGCGTAATCCGACAACAGCTTCGTATCGTCGCTTGAAGCGTTCACTTTCCCTATAGAAACCGCTCAAAGCCAAAACCGGACAGGAAAAACTGATAAGACCTGAATGGTTACTATCACTGCACCCGCAGATGGTAGAAGCGTTGTGAGCCGTTGGCCGTGGTATCCGTTAGGGTCTTGCTGGAGCCGTCGCCTGGGGTTTGGGCGGCGGCATTCCAGTTGGCCACGGTCAGGTTGGTCTTGTATTCCAGGTAATACGTGAAGCCGCCGGCGGTGGCGACCCGCACCGAGAACGAACTGCCCGACCGGTCGGGCGCCAGGAGCGCCGGCGCCGGAGGCGCGGGGGCTACGACCTGGATGTAAAAGGTCTCCTGCTGGGACCATAGGGTGGACGAGTACGACCCCGCCATCTGGGTCTTAATCGTGTAAAGGTCGGCTGGGGTATTGGTCTTGACCCCCAGGTTGAAGGTCCAGAGGTCCGGGCTGGCGGCCGCACACCCCGCCATGAAGAAGTTTGTGGTGGTCCCGGGGAAGTAGCTGGTCCAAGCGGGGTCCGCATCGCAGGCCAAGTGGTCGCTGCTGTCGTTGACGCCCCCGGCCCCCAGGTTGTTGATGTTAAGGGCGTAGCTGCCGCCGTAGCCGTTGGTCACGTTCAACTGGATAACGGCGGTTTGGCCGGGGATGACTTTGAAGACTTTGCGCAGGCCGCCCCCAAGGTTGGTCGTGGTCTGAAAGTTGACGATGGCCATCCCATTTTGCGGCACAGTGTGGCAACCCGCGCAGTTGACGTAAAAGGCGGCGCTGGCGCTGCCACCCAACGCGAACATCGCGATGAGTGCGGTTGCGGCCGTGTCGACGAACTGGGCCCTGCAAGGCATGAGAGCCAAGTGTCGGGTGTCGAGTGTCGGGTGTCAAGTGTCGAGGGGCGACACTGGCATGTCGGATTCCGACAAAGGCGGCGACAAAGAGGGTGCTTTTGTGCTAGGGTCGCCCGCGATGAAGAAGATGCTGTTGAGGCTGGTTTTGGGCGCGCTGCTCGGCGGAGGTTTCTCGAGTCAGGCGGGGGAAGCCGGGCGGGACATTCCCCGGGCGCTGGCCTGGCACCCGGGCAACGTGTTTGTTGCCGGAGAGACGGTGAGCGTTGCCGCGCCGCCCGGGGAGGGCGAGACCTGGCAGGCCGTGGATTACGAGGGCAAGACGGTGGCCCAAGGGCCGGTGAAGGAGGGTCGGGCCGAGGTGGGGCCGTTGGGGGTGGGGTACTACGAAGTGGGGCGCGGGACGGGGCGGGTCTCGGTGGGGGTGCTGGCGAGATTGCGGGCGCCTACGCCGCTGGATTCGCCTATTGGGGCGGACGTGGCGATGGCGTGGCTGGTTTCGCCGGAGCAGAGGGAGAGTGTGGCCAGCCTATGCGCGCTGGCAGGACTCAACCGGGTGAGGGACCGGATGGACTGGGCAGAGATGGAGCCGAGACGAGGGGATTTTGCGCCGGCCAACCGTTACGATGAGTCGGTCCGCCTCCAGGCAGCCGCCGGTTTGCAGGTGCTGCAGGTCTGCCATCGTTCTCCGGCGTGGGCCAATCCAAATAACAAACGGTTTCCGCTCGACCTGCGCGATACCTACGCCCTCCACCGGGCTTTGGCCCGCCGCTGGCAGACGGAGGTGGCCGCGTTCGAGCCCTGGAACGAGGCGGACATTGACGAGTTCGGCGGGCATACGGGCAGCGAGATGGCGTCGCTTCAGAAGGCCGCCTGGCTGGGGGTCAAGGCGGGCAATCCCAAGGCGACGTCGTGTTTGAATGTGTTCGCTCTGCATCGCCGGACCACGCTCGAGGATTTGCAAGACAATGAGGCCTGGGCCTGCTTTGACACCTTCAACCTGCATCATTACGAGCCTTTCTCAGGTTATCCATCGCTTTACGCGGACTTCCGCGCCGTTTCCGCCGGACGCCCGCTCTGGGTAACCGAATGCAGCCTGCCAGTGAAGTGGCGCGGGGATGCGCGCTTGCAGGAGCCCAGCCCGGAGGACTTGAGGCTCCAGAGCCGCCGGGCGCCGATTACCTACGCGTTGGCCGTTCACGAAGGCGCCGAGGCGGTCTTCTATTTTATCCTGCCACATTTCGTCGAGGGCCAGACGCAATTTGGGGTGCTGCGCAAAGACCTGACGCCGCGCCCGGCCTTCCTGGCGCTGGCGGCTGCCGGGCGATTGCTGGCCTCGGCCCGCCCGCTGGGGCGGCTCCAAGCCGAGGACCCCGCGGTGCAGGCATACCTTTTCGATGCGAAACCCGACGGGCAGAGCGCCAAGGTGCTGGTGGCCTGGTCGGATGAGGAGCGGAGTCTGGAGCTGCCGCAGGCGCCGGAGGCCATTTTCGATCACCTGGGGCGCGCGCAGAATGCCTCGGCAGGGATGTTGAAACTGGGGGCGGCGCCGCAGTTTATCGTTCTGGGGGGCGGGACGCCCCTGCCCCTGCCACTGACGCCGCCCGCGGCACGGCCGGCCCTGCTGCCCGGTCTTCCTTCGCCCGTGGTGCTCCAGGCCGTGCTGCCGGAGACCAGCATCGTATTGGCCGAATCCGCTTACCGGATTACGGCCGGCCAGCCGGCCCGCATCCCGATCTTCCTTTACAACTTCGGGGACCAACCGGCGCGCGGGCGGTTGGCGGCGGCAGTCCCCGAGACGTGGCGGGCGGAACTGCCCGTCGAGGAGGAGATTTCCCCGGGAGAACGCAAAGAACTATCGTTGCGCCTGACCGGCGCCCCCGGCGCGCGGATAGCGAAAGTGCGGATCACCGGGGAGTTCGGCCCGGCGGGGGCAGCAGTGCTGTCGTTGCGGTTCCAGGTCCCGCAGAATTGAGTGAAACGCTGGTTCATTGAGCAGTAATTGTCGAGGTTTCGGTGGCAGGGCGGGCAGTCCTCTGCCCGCCGCCGGCGGTGGCATCGCATCCGGTCGGCTCCGCAACCTGCCGTTCAGCCCGTTCGAGTGCCAATCCGGGAAACCAGCCATGCGCCCGCCAGGGACAGCGCCGCGCTATAACCAAAGGCCACCGTGGTTCCAAAACCCGTCCAGAGGACGCCGACGATTATGCTCGACAGGAAATCGCCGATGCCATTGACCGTTGCCAGCACGCCGAACGCCATGCCGTGCTGCGATTCCTCCGTCAACTCGGCGCAGAGCGAATCTTCCATCGTTTCCTCCAAGGCCACGTTGGTTCCGCCCAAAATGAAAATCAGCGCCAGCGTGGCGACGTTCGCCGGCAGGAACATGATGCCAAGGGACATGACGGCGGACATCAGGTAGCCAAGCGCCAGGAGGCGGTTCTTGGGGAAACGGTCGCCGAGCCAGCCGCCAATCAAGGCGAATGAGGCGTAAAAGACATTGTGCAGAACGTAAAGGGCGACGGCGATGCCGGCGGCTTTGGCCGGGCCCAGCGCCGGCGTCAGTTTCTGCGCGGCCAGCAGAATGAGCAACGTGTGCGCGAAGGCGCCGACGCCGAACAACCCGACCGCCAAAACAAACCTGCGGTAAAGCCAGGGCAGCCTCTGCAACCGCTGATCGAACGAAACGTGCGACACCGGCTTGCGCTCCTTTTCCTTCACGACAAAGGCGACGAGGCCGGCCGCAATGAGGCTCGGGATGAGCGTCAGGGCGAAGAGCGGCGGGTAGCGGTGGTTCAAGGCCATCAACAAAACGGACGCGCTGGCCGGACCGGCAACGGCTCCCAAGGTGTCCATCATCCGCTCGAAGCCGAACGCCCTCCCGTAAGTTTCGCGCGTCACCGAGCCGGCCAGCAACGCCTTCCGCACCGGCGTCCGCACGCCGCGTCCGAGCCACGCGAACGCGCGCGCGGCCAGGATGTGCCACGCCGCCGTCGCCAGGCCGAAAGAGGCCGTGCCCAAGGCGGTGACGAGATAGCCAATGACGGCGATGGGTTTGCGCTGCCGCAAGTTGTCCGTGTAAAAGCCGGACGCCATTTTCGCCAGGCTCGACAGGCCGTTGGAGACGCCTTCAATCAACCCAAGCCACGCGGCCGCCGCGCCCATCGTCGCAAGGAACGCGGGCAAGACCGCCGTCGCCATTTCATGCGACCAGTCGCTGAAGAGCGAGGCCAGCCCAATGCCGAGCACGGTGCGGTTGAGCCAGCGCACCCTTGGCCGGGGCGCGGCCGGGACCGCCAGCGGAGGGGTGTTCATGTTGGAGCGTCAAATAAAACTCCTCAGACGTGTTGGTTGTCGCTCTCGTCCTTTACTTTGTAGCCGGAGTCCTGCCGGGCCATGTTGACGCGGTGTTTCTTGGCGTAGGCCTCGAGGAGGTCTTCGGGGGTAATCTCCATCACTTGGGCCAGGGAGATGAGGAAATGCAGCAGGTCCACGATCTCGACCCGGGCATTCTGCTTGTCGAACTTCTGGTAGCTGGCCCACCATTTCCAGGGCATGCAGTCGGTCAGTTCGGCCGCTTCCTGGGTCAGGGCGCGGCAGTAGTTCAGCATCCATTGCTGCCGCTGGGCGTCATCCATGCTGTCCGTATCGACCCCGATGCGGCGGTTGAGCAGTTTCTGGAGATAAAACATCGCCTCTAATTTGTCAGGATGCTTTTGGCAGTAGGCGCTGAAAAGCTCTTCCGGAGTTTGGTCCAGCGTCAGATGCCCGCCCGTGCGCAGCACTTCCACCAGCGCCTCCACAATGCGCGGTTCGAGCTGCAGGCCGCCATAAGCCGCAACCGTTTCCTCGACCTCGTAGGCGGCGCGGCGCAGAGTGACCTCGCCGTCGTCCCAGATGGCGTACGCCGCGCGCGGGTCGCCGTCTTTGGGCTGGCCGACGCTGCCGGGATTTACCACGAGCGTCCGGCGGAAGCGCGTTTTCATTGGCAAATGCGTATGGCCGACAAAGAGGAAGTCCGGGAATTTCACGGAGTTCAGCTCCGACTCCCACACCGTGATCGGGCCGTCTTCGGGCAGGTAAAGATAGAGCGGGTCTGAGGGCACCGCATGGCAAGCCACACAGATAGCGGAATCAAGCTGGAACCGTTGCAGCGGCTGCAGCCCGGCCAGGAATTGCCTCATCTCCGCAGTCAGGAGTTGCTGGCTCACCGCCTGCGTAGCCGCTGCCAGCGCCTCGTAAGCGGCCGAGGAGCGGGAACTCTCGTCCAGGGCGACCGCGCGGTCATGGTTGCCTTGCACCAGCCAATCGGAGGTAAGCGTCTCCATCGCCCAGGCCACGCATTGCGCCGGCTGCGGCCCGTAGTCGACCAGGTCCCCCAGGCACAGAACCTGGTCCGCGTCCGGTTCGGCGGCCAGCACGGCTTGCAGCGCGGGCCAGTTCCCATGAATGTCGGAGAGAAGCAGGATTCTCATAGCTCACCACCATGACAGTCAATTCCGTTGGGTAGGAGTCATCCGCCGGAAAGCGGTTTCCCGCCACGCAGGAAGCAAACCCCGTTGCCGCAAGCCGCATTGGGCATTAGTCCTTCCGCGCCCGAAAAAGCGCGCCACCGTACTGGGCCTTTTTGCCCAACTCGCGCTCAATGGCCAGCAAGCGGTTGTATTTGGCAATGCGCTCCGAGCGGCAGGCCGAGCCGGTCTTGATTTGACCCGCCCCGGTCCCGACCGCCAAATCGGCGATAAACGCATCCTCGGTCTCGCCGGAACGGTGCGAAATGACCGTGCCGTAACCTGCCTTCTGCGCCATGGCCACTGTTTCCAAGGTTTCGGAGACCGTGCCAATCTGGTTCAGCTTGATTAGAATCGCATTGGCCAGCCCGTCCCGGATGCCCTCGCTGAAGATCTTTGGGTTCGTCACGAACACATCGTCGCCCACAAGCTGCACCGTTTTGCCAAGGGATTTGGTGAGCGCCAGCCACCCCTGGCGGTCCTCTTCGCCCATGCCGTCCTCGAGCGACACGATGGGATACTGCATCACCCATTGGGTCCACAGGGCAACCATCTCCGCCGGGGTCTTGCGGGAACCGTCGGATTTCTTCATCACGTAGGCGCCTTCATCGTAGAACTCGCTGGCCGCCGGGTCCAGGGCGATTGCGATCTGTTTGCCGGGCTTATAGCCGGCAGCCTGAATGGCCTCCAGGATGACCTCTACGGCCTCAACGTTGGTCTTGAGGTTCGGGGCGAACCCGCCCTCGTCGCCAACGGAAGTGACCAGGCCGCGCTTCTGCAGGAGCTTCTTGAGCGTGTGGAAGGTCTCCGCCCCATAGCGCAGCGCCTCGGCAAATGTCGGCGCCCCGATGGGAAAGAGCATGAACTCCTGGAAACCCACGTTGTTAGTGGCATGGGCGCCCCCGTTGACCACGTTCATCTGGGGCGCCGGAACGACGTAAGGAGCGCCGGCTTTGGCGCCAAAGAGTTTCCGAATGTGCTCATAAAGCGGCAGGCCCTCATCCAGTGCCGCCGCCCTGCAAACCGCCATCGAGACGCCGAGAATGGCGTTCGCGCCGAGTTTCGCTTTGGTTTCAGTTCCATCCAGCTTGCACATCAGCTCGTCAATCTCCTGTTGGGCGAGCGGGGTTTTGCCCTTGAGCTTGGGGGCGATGATTGCGTTCACATTTGCCACGGCCTTCAAAGCGCCTTTGCCGCCATATCGCTTGGGGTCCTGGTCTCGCAGCTCCACTGCTTCCCTGATGCCGGTCGAGGCGCCCGAAGGCACGCTGGCGGAGGCGGTAATGCCGTTGGACAGGACTACGGTCGCCGAGACAGTCGGGTTGCCGCGCGAGTCGAGAATTTCCAAGGCGCTGACTTTCTGGATCGTATTCATATTTCGAGTCTGGTATTGGCAGGGGTTATTAGCACTGAAATCGTTCAGGCGGTTCTCCCCCGAGGCATCTCGGGGGCAAGGCAAACCCTATTGCCGTCTCCATATTGCCGCCATCCCCCAATCCCGGCAATAGAAAAGAGACTCAGGGCTCCTTCTGCGGATCGGGAACAGCGCCGCCATTTGTAATCGACGGACCTGGGCAGTGGTCCTACACTGGGCTTATGCCGCGACTCCTGGTCAATCCTGGTTCAGCCGAGGCCTGGGAAATCGAGCTCAAGCCTGGGGCCAATTCGCTTGGGCGCGGCCAGGAGAATGATTTTCCAATCGACCATCCCAGTGTCTCCAGCTCCCATTGCCGGCTCATCGTTATGGGCCGCAACGCCCTGATCCGTGATGTCGGTTCGGTCAACGGCACGTTTGTCGAAGGCCGCCTGGTCGAAGAGGCGCAGCTCCAGCCCGGCCAACTCTTCCAGCTTGGCAGTGTGGAAATGCGCTATGAATCGGACGAGGCGGCAGGGCCGGACGAGGTCGCGCCGACGGACCCATCACCCCAGGCTGCGCCCGTCGCAGACGGGGTTCCGCTGCCGCCCCGGCTGGCATTGCCCGCCGCCGCTTCCTGCAAGTCGCACGCGCGGTCCGTTGCCCGATTCGCCTGCCCTAAATGCGGCTGCCATTTTTGCGAGCTGTGCGTGAGCACGCGGCAAATCGGCGGCAGGGCGCGGCACTTCTGCCGCGCGTGCGGCGTCGAATGCGCCCCGCTCGGGGCGCGCCCGGTCCGGGTCCTTCCTCAGGAGCAGAGCTTTGCCGGCCGGCTCGGCGGCGCCTTCCTGTATCCGTTCAAGGGCGACGGAGTGATCCTCCTGGCGAGCGGCACGGTCTTTATTGCGATCCTCAACGCCCTGAGCTTTTTTGCCAGGTTCGCCTTCCTCTACGGCCTGATGGTGATTCTCCTGCTGACTGCCTTCGCCACGGGCTATCTGATTGCCTATCTGCAGCGCATCCTCGCCAGTTCGGCTACAGGCAAGGAGGAAATGCCGGACTGGCCGGATTTCAGCGAGTTCGGCGAGATTCTGGCGCCGTTTCTCCAGTTCCTGGGAACGCTGGCTGCGTGCTTTCTGCCGGCCCTGGCCGTTTGGCTTTTCGTCGCCCGCGACAATCGGTGGGCCGGGCCGGCCCAGGCGGCGGCCGTTCTGTTTGGGTGCGTCTATTTCCCGATGGCTTACCTGGCGGTCTCGCTCTTTGATTCCCTGGCCGCCGTCAACCCGCTGCTGATTATTCCTTCGATCCTCCGCATCCCGCTCCAATACCTGCTGACGGTCCTTTTGCTGGCCGGTGTGCTGGCCCTCAGGTGGGAGGGAACGGCCTTCCTGGAGAACCTGCTGCCGATCCCAATCCTGCCGGGCGTTGTCCTGGGATTTGCCGGCTTGTACCTCCTGACCGTCGAGATGCGAATTCTGGGTCTGCTCTACCTGGCCAACAAGGACCGCCTCGGCTGGTTCAACAGATAAACCCGGCCTGATCAGAGACTCCTCACGTCGTCTCCTACAGTGGCGGAGACTCCTCACGTCGTCTCCTACAGTGGCAGAGACTCCTCACGTCGTCTCCTACAGTGGCAGAGACTCCTTAGGCCGTCTCCTGCAGGCAGGGAAGGGGTCCGGTTTGGGCGACTTCGGCAACGGCCCAGGCGGAAAAAAGGGCTTGACATCTTTATATTAGTGTATTAATGGTTTAATACACGGTCATGCAATTGAAAATCTCAGTCCAGGATGGCGCGCCCATCTACCAGCAGATTGTCGAGCAGGTGAAGTACCTGGTGGCCGCCGGGCGGCTGAAGCCCGGCGATGATGTCCCGCCGATCCGCGTTCTGGCGGAACAACTCCGCATCAATCCCAACACCGTGGCGCGCGCCTATCTGGAACTCGAACGGGAGGGGATCGTCACCATGCGGCAAGGTCTTGGCACCACGGTGACCCAGGTGAGGACTCCGCTGCCCCGCCGTGAAAAACTCCGCATCCTTGCCGAGCCTGCCGACGTGCTGTTGGCCAATGCGCGCCACCTGAACGTGGAATTGGAGGAGGTCATCACACTCCTGCGCGAGCGGGACGCCGCCATGCTGCCGGAATCATTCAAATGAAATTCCCATCTCCCTCCTCGGCCGAGGCCGTCATCGCCGTCAGCGGTCTGTCGCGCCATTTCGGGCCCAAAGCGGCGCTGGACGATGTGTCGGTGTTCGTCCCGCGCGGCAGCGTGTTCGGGTTGGTGGGCGAGAATGGCGCGGGCAAAACCACTTTGATCAAACATTTGCTCGGCTCGCTGAAAGCCCAGACGGGCAGCGTCCGGGTTTTTGGTCTCGATCCGGTTCTTGACCCCGTGGGTGTGCTGGGACGGGTGGGTTATTTGTCGGAGCGGCGCGACCTGCCAAGCTGGATGCGGGTAGGGGAGTTCATGCGCTATACGCAGGCATTTTATCCGGGCTGGGACGAGCAATATGCCGGGCAGCTCTTGGAACAATTCCAACTGGACCCGGCCCAGAGGATCAAGACCCAGTCCCAAGGCCAGCAGGCCAAGACGGGTTTGCTGACCTCTCTGGCGTATCGCCCGGACCTGTTGATTCTGGACGAACCCAGCTCGGGTCTGGACCCGGTTGTTCGCCGGGACATTCTGGAGGCGATCATTCGCATGGTGGCCGAGGAAGGACGGACCGTTCTGTTCTCGTCCCATCTGCTCGACGAAGTCGAACGCGTCGCGGATCACGTCATCATGCTCCAGCGCGGACGCGTCGTATTGAACGGGCGCACCGAGGAGGTGCGGCGCGGCCACATCTTGGCGGTGCTCGCCTTTGCGAAGCCCCCGGCGGCGGCCCCGGTTGTGGCCGGGGCGCACGCGGTCGCAGGATACGGTTCGGAATGGCGGGTGTTGTTTGGCGGTTCGCGGCTCGAACTGGAAACGGCCGCCGCCTCGGTTGGCGCCCGCGTGGTCGAGGAACGAACCCCCACGCTGGATGAGATCCTGGTGGCGCGGGCGGGCGGAAAGGGGAGTTGATTTATGCACGTGGGCAGACTTGCGTGGCGAACCCCCACCGGCGCGATGCTCTGGGAAATCTGGGGCAGACACAAATTGAGCTTCCTCTGGCAAGGGGCCGCCCTGGCTGCAAGCGTGTTCTTTGCCCAATGGAAAGAGCATGGCGCGTCCAAGGACGTGGCGCCCCTGCTGATCATGGCCTCGTGCATCTGCTTCCTGGGAGCTTACCTCTACCTGCTGACTTCTTTCGCCTACATCGAGGTTGATGCGCGCAGGGTGCAACTCGGCTTTCCGGGACGGCTGCTCTTAAAGCCCCTCAGCACAGCCCGGCTCGTCCTGGCACCGATGCTCTTTGGCGGCCTTGTCATAGTGACGGTCTTTGCGATATGGACAGAGTTGGTCCTGCGGCACTTCGGCAGTGTCGCCACCTCCGACCTGCTTCTCATCAGCGCCGTGCTGCTCTCCTTTTTTTGGTGGATGCAGGCCCTGGCCTGGAGCCTTCCGCTGCTCAAGGGCAGGGTGCTGGTCTTGCTCGTGGTGGGTTTGATTCACCTGTTGGTCGCGATCCCACCGCAGATGCCCGTCAGGATTTCGTCGGGGTGCCAATGGCGAATCCTTGCCGCCCTGCTCGTGTCTGCCGTGCCGGCCGCGTGGATCGGTCTGAAAGGGATGCGAGAAGGAAGGTGGGAAGGCCCATCCCGGATTTCCGTGCTCTGGGGCCGCCTGGGCTCTGCGCGGGCGCAGGGCGCGCGCAAGAGCTTTGGTTCCGCATTCGGGGCCCAATTCTGGCTCGAATGGCGAAGGCAAGGATTGCTGCTCCCCGGCATCTCGGGCGGGATGGCGCTGCTGATGGTTCCGGGCATTTTGACGGGCCTCAAATGGTTGGGTGCGGGCGCCGGTCCGCAGGACGAGATTCAAAGGATGATGCTGATCCTGCCTCTCCTGGTCCTGCCTCTCGTGCTTTCCCTTTTGATGGGGTCTGCGTTGGCAAGGTTCGATCCGCTCCATTCAATGGGTGAACTGCCGCTTTACATCGCCGTTCGTCCCATGACCAATGGCGGCTTCGTGACGGCGAAACTGGCGATGGCCTTGGCGACCAGCGTCTTGACCTGGCTGGTCATGACGGCCGCTTTTCTCTGTGTGGCGCTCATGGGAAAGGAAACCCTGCTTTCAAAGGCCGGATTGGTCACGCCATACGGGCCTGTGGCATTCATAACCGGATGCGTGCCGGGGTTGCTGCTGCTGGTTATTTGGACCTGGAGAAACCTGGTGGCCGGGATGGGGGCGGGTTTGACCGGACGCACCTGGATTATCGTGGCGTTCATTTTCTCGAGGGTGCTTCTACTGGACGCGCTGATCCTGCTGGTTGCAACTGCCGCTAGCAACGTGAATTTCAGGCAGGCTTTGCTGCATTGGTTGACTGGGATTCTGACCGTGTGTTTGGCGGCGAAGCTCGCCGTCTCGATTGCCGCTTTTGCCTGGGGGTTGCGTCGGAACGCCATCACGGCCCGCGCGGTCGGTTGGATTGCCGGCGGCTGGTCGGTGTGCGGCCTTTTGGTGGCCGGCTATGCGGGCCGTGTTTGCAACTCGATCCGCCAACCGGACCTGTGGATTTGGGTCGCCCTCGGTGGATTGCTCATTCTCCCCCTTGCCGACCTGGCCATTGCCCCGTTGGCCCTGGCCTGGAATCGCCACCGGTGAATTGCGGCTGATTGTAACCGGTCGCTGACGGCGGGCGGGTCGAGCCAAGGCAGGCGGGGCGCGGCACTCCGTACGCGCCGTTGCGCCCTGAAACAGGATTGGGAGTAGGAGTAAGATTAGCAGGCCCTCACCCCTCACCCTTGCTCTCGTGCCAGCGGACGGCTTCCCGGATGAGTTCGGTGGCGGTGCCCAGGTTGAGCTTCTCCTTGATGCGGGCGCAGTAGGCCTGGACTGTCTTTACGCTCACCCGGAGGGTCTCGGCGATTTGCCGGGTGCCGCGTCCCTGGCCCAGGAGCTGGAAGACCTCGAGTTCACGGTCGCTCAGTTGTTCGGCCGGGGAGTGCGTCTGGAGGGTCTTGCCCTCAACGAACTGGGCGGCCATGGCGGCGGCGATGTCTTCGCTGACGTAAAGCTTGCCTTGCAGGACCTGGCGGATGGCGGCGATGACCTTTCGGGTCGTTTCCCGCTTCATGATGTAACCCCGCGCTCCGGCCCGCAGCGCGCGTTCCACGTAATGGCCCTCCTCGTGCATCGAGAGCACCAATACGGCGACACCCGGGCTGCACCGCTTGAGGTCCTTGATCAGCTCGATGCCCGAGGAATCCTTCAAGCCGATATCTACAATGGCGACATCGGGTTTCAAGGTCAGAATGGCCTGCATCGCCTCAGAGGCGTTGTCCGCTTCTCCGCACACGGCCAGGTCCTCCTGTTGGTGAATCAGGTTGGTCAGCCATTCGCGCACCAGCGGGTGGTCGTCCACCAGGAAGACCGCCTTCTTCCGCCCGCCGGCTTCAATGGACTGAGTCTGATGAGTTTGCATGCTCGTCTGGTCTGGGAACCTTCGGTAATGAACACGTCACAATCGTCCCTCCGCTCGGCGCAGGTTCCGTGGAAAAACTGCCGCCGATCATCGACGCCCTGTGCGCCATGATGCGGATGCCCAAGCCGCCCCCGGGCAACGGGGTTTCCGGCAAGCCGATACCGTCATCTTCCACCGTCAACTTCACCACGCCGCCGCCTTCGGACAAGGTGATCTCGATGCGCTTGCATTTGCTGTGCTGCATGGCGTTGCGCACCGCCTCCTGCGCAATCCGATACAGATGCGTCGCGGTGGCGTCATCCTCGATCAACACCGGCCTTTCGCACTCAAAAAGGCAACGAAACCGTCCGCTTCGCGTGATGTTGGCGGACAATTCCTGAAAGGCGCCCATAAGCCCCTCCGCCTCCATCTCCACCGGATAGAGTCCCCGAGCCAGGTTGCGGGCCAAATCAATGCCTTCCTCGGCCAACTGAACTACCCGGGCCGCATCGGCCGCCTCTGGCAGGGTCTTGGCTGCCAGGCGTTCGCCCAAGACCTGGCCCGCCAGCGCCGTGGCCGTGAGGTGCTGGCAGAGATTGTCGTGCAAGTCGTGCCCAATCCGCCGTTGTTCCCGCTCGCTGACTTTGAGGATTTCCTCCTCGAGTCTCTGCCGTTCCGCCATCTCCCGCCTGAGCGCCTCCGTGCTCGCCTGAACGCGGAGTTCCAAACTCCGGTGAAGGGACCGCAGACTGGTCAGGAGCCAAACCACAATAAAAAAGAACACCATCAGGATCAGGGCGTTCCAAATAGAAACCCATGTGCTATAGCGGGCCCCTGCCGCCACGTCTCCGCCAATGCAAACAACGGCGCTCAGGACCGACATCAGCAAACCGAAACCTCTGCCCACAAACCATGCCGCCAGCCCTACATCCAGCAGATAGAAGACCGAGAAAAGCAGTTCATAGCCCGTCAGGTAATCGATGGTCCCGATTACGGCGAGCATGGCCAGGCAAGCCAGCACCAGCGTGGTGCGCGAACACCGCTCCAAGGTTGTCAGCAAAGGAATCATCTCGCCGGATTTGGGTCCAAAACCGTTTCCGTCTTCACGACCCGTGGGGTGTTGCCCAGGGAAATCTCGTTGCTGCCGAACGCATGATAGACCCTGACCCGGTGTGACTGTGAGAGGGGCTGCTGATCCAGGCTGCGCAAGGTGAACAGGGGCAACGACTCGTATCGTCTGCCGGCCCAGCTTGAAGCGTAGAAGGCGACAAAGGCGGGCGATTCGACAAGGAAGCCGCCGGGCGGCAGCTCGACCCGGCCGCCGAGCCTCGAGCTGCAAACGTAGGCCTCCGTGCCTGAGTTGACGATGACCTGGACCGCGCCCGTTCCATCGCCAAAGACGGTGCGCTGCACTTTGCGGTCCGGCGTCAGAAACTGGTGGCCGGTCATCGGCAGCCGCGCGGTCATTTCATTGAGCGGGCAGAGGACCTCGCAGGTGTTCTTGATGAACCGATCCATCGGGTGGAGGCCCTCGGCCCAGCCGCCCTCGGCGCGCGTGAAGAGCGCCGGGTCGCCGGCTGCGGGCGTTGGCGGGGCCTGCGGCGGAGGCTGGGATTTCCAATAGAGATGGCGCGGGATGGAGTGGTAGTTGAGCGGGCGTCCCAGGCTGATGTGGTAGAGGACGTAACCGGCGGCGCGCCGGGGGTCATAGCCATATTTGCCATACATGGCGATGCAGTCGCGATAGACCAATTCGAAGAGCGGCACAACCGTCGCGCCCAGTTTGCCGGTGAGGCCCGAGTCGTGGTAGTAACCCCCGCTCACGCCGGTCAAGCCCTCGAAGAAATCGCTGTGCGGGATTGCCCATTCCCGTCCGCACTCGCTGCCGAAAATGCCGAAGACCTCCCGCGCGTAATCCGAGAGGGCCTGCTTCCACTTGAGGTCGTCGGCGCGGGTGAGCGGATGCGCCGGGTCAAAGCATTCCTGGAGACCTGCAGCGTAAGTGGTGTCGATGAAATAGGCGTTGGCGCCGCAGAGCTTCTTGACGGCCATCAGGTTTTGCGGACGCTTGGCCAGGTCGAGCGCCATCTGGGAACAGGTCAGGAATGCCAGGCCGCCCGCCCAATGGCCGCCCCGCGCCAGTTGGCCGTCCCGGGTCTTCATAATGAGTTTCTCGTTCCAGGAAGGCGAATCGCGGTAGATGTCCTGGTAATTGTCATGCAGGCAGAAGAGATAGCCCAGGCGCATCACGCGCCGGGCGCAGTCGGCAAAAGCAGCGTCCCCGCCGCATTCGGGGGCGGTAGGGAGAATGTCCGGGTGCTGGTTGTCGTAGCCGCGATGAATCCAGCCGCCAACGGTGAACAGGACCCGGTCAAGCTTGAGGTCCTCTTTCAGGTGTTCGGCCACCTGGGCCGCTTCGTCGAACGTCCAATTCACGCGCGCGGATTCTTCCCGGGTGCTTTCCTGGTTCATCCGGCGATCGAGGGCGCTCCAGAGCTTGATATTGGCGGCGCCGAACAGTTTCTCGCGTTCCGGGTTGGTCTTGAGCTTTTCATCCCAGGTGATCAGCCAGCCTCTTTCCTGGGCCAGGCGGCGATAGGCCTTGGCTATCGTCACATAATCCCCGCGCCCAAGGAAAGAGATGCGGAAGGAGCGCGCGGATTTGCTCAGCACGAGAGAGGGGGAGAGTCGCTGGCGCGAAGCCCCGCCGGAGACAGGGTTGGCTCCGCCTTCGCGGACAACGCTCTTGAGGTCGGCCGCAACATACGGGTCCTGCCAGGTGACCAGGGCCGCAGCGCCATTCTGCACGACGCCCAGCATCTCGATATGGCAGCCTTCGTACGCGTATGTGTCGAAGCGGTGGGTAAAGCTCAGTCCGCTGTCGGCGGGCACCAGCAGACCCTCGCGCGCCGGCACGACGACGTAGCCCTTGGCCGAATCAGTCACCGCCAGCACGTCCTCGGCCAGCGTGATGCTGCCCACCTCCAGGCCGGGGTCCGCCTCGTAGCTCAATTCCAGCGTTCTTTGGTCTGGCAGGGCCCGAGCGCGGACCCGGAGCCCCGCGGCCGGTTGCCCCTCCAGCGGCTCATACGAGAGCACCAGTTCGTTGTCCGCGGCTTTGACGTCACAGCGGGCGAGGTCCAGACGCCGCGGTGCGTTGGCGCCCTGGACCGTCACCTGGCCGAAGCGAGCCGCGCCGGCCTCCCCGTGCCAGGTCACGTTGGCCTCTTTGTCAATGATTTCGCAATGCCCGTCCGTTGCCCGGACCGTGAAGCGGAAGCACGGGGTTTCTATGAACGCAGCTCCCGGAGGGTCTTGCGCGCATAAGCCGGAGAATGCGGCGATCGAGACCGTCGCCAGGATGGATGCGTATTTCATAAGTCCTCAAGCGTTGAACGCCAGGCAACAAAGATCAAGACAAGAAAGGACCTCGAGGGGCGCTGCGTAAAGCCGGTGACAAGGCCGCCAAAACGGGCCCCATTCCCTCACTGCAGAAGACGAGCGCAAGGAGTCTCTGATTCGGATGAAGCTGAAAGTCTTTTCCCGGAGGGAAAAGTCTGCCCTTGCGCGCGCTCTGAGATACTGGGACTGGCCTCTCTCGGGCGATTGAGCATAAGTCGCTGGGAATCAATCAGATGTGATTGCAAATCGCGGTCTCGTCATGGAGCTCGAACGAGGGCTGCACGCCTGGGGAATGGACGGAACGCTTATTGCTTTCTGCAGCGCAGGCAGCCGTGAACAGACAGACATCCAGAGAGACTGCGGCTCGGACAGCCGGGAGTTCTTCGGTGGAGCGCTTGTCCTATTGGGCCATGCTGGGCCTGCTGACCCTGGGGGGAAACATCCAGGCAGAGGGGCCTGGCGCAGAGCCTCCTGAGGAGGGCAGCGCCCGGGAGGAGGCGCAAGCGCCGGTTTCGACGGCCAAGGCGCTGGCCAATCTGAGCCTGGAGGACCTGGCATCGCTGGAAGTGGGGACTGTGTACGGGGCTTCAAAGCACGAGCAAAGCACCCTTGAAGCGCCGGCATCGGTAACGATTGTGACGGGGGATGACATCAAGAGATTCGGGTATCGGACCTTGGCGGATGTGCTTCAGAGTGTGCGCGGGTTTTATATAACTTCGGACCGCGTTTACACCTACATTGGGGTCCGGGGCGTGAACCGTCCGGGTGATTTTGGCGGGCGAATACTCATCACGATCAACGGGCATCGGATCAACGACCCGATATTCGATCAGGCGTTCAACGGGACGGAGTTCCCATTGGATGTGGACCTGATCGAGCGGGTGGAAGTGATACGGGGTCCGGGGTCTTCGTTGTACGGGAACAACGCGTTTTTTGCGGTCATTAACGTGGTGACGCGCAACGGCAGGGAATTGAAGGGGGCGGAGGTTTCGGGCGCCTACGCCAGCTACAACACCTACTCGGGCCGGGTGAGCTACGGAAACCGCTTTACGAACGGAGTGGAGGTGCTCTTTTCCGGGACGTGGTTTCAGAGCGACGGGCACGACAGACTTTATTTTCCGGAGTTCAAGGCGATCAACGGCGGCGTAGCGGAACATCTGGACGGAAGCCGCGCCCCATCAGCGTGGGGGTCGGTGTCCTACGGGGATTTCAGCATCGAGGGAGGCTACGTGGCTCGGCGGAAAGACATACCCGACGCGCCGTATGGCCTGCTTTTCAACACGGGTCCAGCCTGGCAGGAGGATGATCGGGGGTTTGTGGGGCTGAAGTTGGAGCATCGTTTTGAGGAGGATTGGACCGTTTGCGCGCGGCTCTATTATGATTACTACCGCTCGCCTATGCTTGGGCCCTACGACAGCGCGAGCCTGGGGTTGCCGCCGGGCCAAACCGTGCTCGAGAAATACTTCGGCTACGCGGACTGGCTGAACGGGGAGGCGCAGGTGAGCAAGAGATTCCTGGAAAAGCACCTCGTAACAGTCGGAGCGGACTTTCATTACGACTTGGATGTGGAGCAAGAAGACTACGTCCTGGACCCACACCAGGTCCTCGACGATGTCAGAACCCACGACGATTCGTTTGGGCTCTACGCCCAAGAGGAGTACTCGATCCGCACGAACGTGATTCTGAATGTGGGGGGCCGGTTTGATTATTTCGAGCAGTTCGGCAGCACGGAGAATCCCCGGGCTGCTTTGATCTACTCTCCTTTTTCGGCCACCACACTCAAGGCGATCTACGGCCAGGCCTTTCGCGCGCCGAACGCGTCTGAATTCGATTACTACTCGGTGGCCGGCAGTCAATTTGCGAATCCAAACCTGAAGCCGGAGCAGATTCGTTCCTACGAACTGCTGTGGGAGCAGGGCCTGTGGGGACACTGGCGATGGACCACGGATTTGTTTTACGAGGACATGAACGACTTGATCACGCAGGTGTACGACAACACTTTGCAAGGCTACATTTTCCGCAACACGGACGACGTGGACACGCGGGGCGTGGAATTGGAGTTGGAGGGTCGTTGGAAATCGGGACTGCGGGGGTACGTCAACTATACTTATGCGGATGCCTACCAGGAGAGCGGCGGCTCAGGCCGAGAGCCATTGGAGAACTCGCCCAAGCACATGGCCAAGCTGGGCATCTCGGCGCCGCTGTGGCGTCAGAACGTCTTTGCCAGCCTTGAGACGCAGGTCCTGAGCCGGCGGCGGACGGAGAACGGGTCCGTGCCGGGATATGAAACGGTCAATTTCACGCTGTTTTCGCACGAGCTGGTTCGGGGCCTGGAGGCCTCGCTCAGCCTGTATAATCTGTTGGACGAGCGCTATCGCGACCCGGTCTCGCCCAATTTCACGCAGACCTCGATCGAAGAGGATGGGCGCACATTCCGTTTCAAGCTGACGTATCGATTTTGAACCGAACATGAGTGTTACTGCGCCAGAGAGCAAAGGGAGACCGGCGAACCGAGGTCCGGCGGGGGCAGGGGCATGGCTGGCCTGGTTTGCGGTTGCCATGCTGCTGTGCCAGGGAGGCCCCTGGGCGCCGGCTGCCGGGGAAGAAATCACGCTCACCGAGTACGATTTGAAGGCCAACTGGGTCTTTCAATTCACCAAGTATGTCGAATGGCCGCCCGAGGCGCTGGGCGAGGCGAGCGCGCCGTTTGTCATCGGAATGGCAGGCAAAGCCCCTTTTGGCAGCAACCTTGCAGACTTGGTCAAGGGTGAAACAGCCAAGGGCCATCCGATCCAGATCCGGCATTTCAAACCCGGCGAGGATGTCAGCGGCTGTCACTTGCTGTTCATCAGCCGCGCCGAGAGCAGCCGCTTAAAAGACCTTCTGGCCGCGGTGCGCGGCCACAGCATCTTGACCGTCGGGGAGACAGAGGATTTTATCAAGGAGGGCGGCATGATAAACCTGGAGTTGGTGGGACGGAGGATCTGTTGCGACCTCAACAAGCGGGCTGCAGATCAGGCGGGGCTGAAGCCCAAACCCCAGTTGCGGCCGGTGTTGCGTTCCGTGAAGGAGTAAGCCATGAAAGTCCCTCACTGTTTTCGCAAGCTCTCCATCAGGCGCAAGCTGATGCTTATGCTGCTGGTCCCCTGCGTCGTAGTGCTGCTCCTGGCCGGCATAGTGCTGGTGGGATTCCAAATGGCGGCGTTTCGGCGGAATTTCGAGAGGGACTTGAAGACAACGGCGCAAATCGTCGCGGACAACGCCTCGGGCGCGGTGGATTTCAAAGACGAACCAGCGGCGGTGCATATCCTCCAGAGTCTATGGGTCAAGGGGCACGTTCGGACCGCGGTGCTGGCGACGCCGGACGGCAAGCAGTTCGCCCATTATGGGGATGACCGCCGCGACCCCGAACTGGCCGGCGCGGCAGGCATGGTGCGCGCGCGCTTCCGAGGCAATCTCCTGCTGGTTTCGGCGCCGGTGAAGCTGGAAGGAAAACAGATCGCCACGCTGCACGTGCTTTCAGATTACCGAAGCGTGTATGTGCCGATGGTGAACCTGGTCCTGTGCCTGCTGTTGCTGGTGGCGGCGGCGCTGGTGGCGGTGGCGGTGCTGCTCTCCAGCCGTTTGCAGCGTTTTCTTTCCGAACCTATCCTTCGGCTGGCGGACACGGCGCGGCGCGTGGCCAACCAGGCGGATTATTCGGTGCGCGCTCAGGAAGAGGACGGAGAGGAGTTTGGGGTGCTCACCCGGGCCTTCAACCAAATGCTGGCGCGCATCCAGGCCCAGGACGCGGCCCTGACGGCATCGCAGCGAAAGACCGAAACGCTCATCCACTCGATCGATGGCGTCGTGTGGGAGCGCGCGCCGGAGGCAGCCCACTTTACCTTTGTCAGCCGCCAGTCGGAGAGAATCTTCGGCTACGCTCCCGCCCAATGGCTGGCCAACCCGCGATTCTGGCACGAACACCTGCATCCGGATGACGCGGCGGCCGCCATTGAGACGGGCCGGGCGTCTGCTGCCGCTTGCAAGCCCTATAGCCAGGAATACCGTGTGCGGGCCGCGGATGGGGGGACGGTGTGGGTGCGGGAAAGCGGCACGGTCATGGCGGAAAACGGCAAAGCTGTAGGCGTCCGCGGCATCTTCCTGGATATTACCCGGCAGAAGCAGGCGGCCGAACAATTGGAGGACCTCAACCGGAGGCTGATGGAAACCTCGCGGCAGATCGGTCGGGCGGAGGTGGCGACAGGTGTGCTGCACAATGTGGGCAATGTTATCAACAGCATCAATATCTCGGCGCAACTCATCACCGAACACTTGCGCCGGAGCCGGCACGGCACCTTGAGCAAGGTGGCCGCCCTGATGCATGATCATGCCCACGACCTGGGCGCCTTCATGACAAGCGATCCCAAAGGCAAGCTCCTGCCCGGGTTCATGGCGCAACTGGCGGAACAGACCGAAAAGGACCATGCCGCCCTGGCCCGCGAGATGGATGCCTTGACCAAGAACATCGATCACGTCAAAGGCATCGTAGCGATCCAGCAAAACTATGCGCGCGCGTGCGGCAGCACCGAGGACCTTAACGCGGCGGACCTCGTGGAGGACGCCTTGCGCATGACCTCGGACAGCTTGGTCCGATGCGGCATCACCATCCGCAAAGAGTTCGAGCCTGTGCCGCCGGTGCGGGTGGACAAGCACAAGGTCCTGCAAATCCTGGTGAACCTGTTCCGCAATGCCAAATATGCAATGGAGGCGGCCCAGCGCCCGGACAAGATGCTAACCTTGGGGATGACCGCCAATGGAAACGCCAGGATCAAGATTACCGTGCGCGACAATGGCATGGGGATTCCAGCCGAGAATCTCGCGCGCCTTTTCGAGCACGGCTTTACCACGCGAAAGGAGGGCCACGGTTTTGGGCTGCACAGCGGTCTTCTTGCGGCGCAGGACTTGGGCGGGGCGTTGTATGCCGCCAGCGACGGTCCGGGTCAAGGCGCCCTATTCACGCTGGAACTGCCGATCGCTGCGCTCGCACCAAGCGCACCGGCTGATGGCGCCCGGCCTGCAGGGCCGGCCCAGCGTGTGTAGGCCCCGTGCGCTCACCGGGCGGGCCAGGCACTTTCCATGGCATCGGGAACCCTGAGCCTGGCTCACGATGATTTGGTGGCCGGTCCGGCAAAGGCGGGGATGTCGAGTTTTGACCAGGCAGGGCAAGAAGAGCCGGAGGTTTGCCTATCCAGGCCGATGGCTTGCAGAGGGTAATTATTGGATTGCAACGACTTGCATGGTTTGACAGGCTCATGGCACAGCTTGTGCGCAAGACGGGCAAGCGTTCGTTGCGGGCATTGTCTATTCCTTCGTATGGAGGAAGCCGCGGCGGGAACGAAAACCAAACCAATCAACAATATGAAGTTGAATCGATGGACATTGGCCCTCATCAGCGCCGGCTTGCTGAGCCAGCCGGGGGCCTCATACGGAGAAGAAAAGCCGAGCTCGCTCATGACCGCGCTCTCCTCGACGACGATAAGCGGGTATGTCGATACCTCGGCGCACTGGAACCTGGGAACCGGGAACGCCAACTTGCCGGGTTACACCGGCAATGGCGCCTTTGGCACTGGCAAAGCCGACGGCTTCAATCTCGATGTCTTCGAGCTGACGATCAACAAACCCACTGGCGATGAACCCTGGTCTGCGGGATACAACGCAACGCTGCTCTTCGGCCCCGATGCCGTCGGCTACAATCCGACCGCCTTCAACCTGAAAACGCCGGGGGATTTCAGCCTGAAAGACACTTATGTGGAGTTGAAGGCCCCGGTAGGCAATGGGCTGGATTTTAAGATCGGCACGTTCACCGAACTGAACGGCTACGAAGTGTACGAAGCGGGCAACAATCCCAATTACACCCGGTCCTACGGCTACATGATCGAACCAACGCAGTTGACCGGGGCGCTGGCCTCTTACCAACTCACCCCGGCGGTGCTCCTCAGCGCCGGGATTGCCGACACGTGGAGCGCGGGCATAGACTCGCGCGCCAACCCTCCCAAGGCCGAATCCTTCAAGACTTACATGGGCGCCATCAGCTTCACTTGCCCGACCAACTCCGGGTTTCTGTCCGGCTCGACTCTCCTGGGCGCCGTCACCAGCGGCTGGGACGCCATCAACCAGGCGGACAAAACGAGCCTCTATATCGGGGCGACCCTCAATACTCCCGTCAAGACCCTCAAGGTGGGTGTGGCCCATGACTATGTCCTGATCGGGCCCAATGCCATTAACACAGGCCTCCCCGCCCAACCCTCGGGCTACCAGACAGCCAGCGGCATCTATCTGAACTGGCAGCCTACCGAGAAGCTGAGCTTCAATACGCGCGGCGAGTACTTCACCCAAAGCGCCTACCTGGTCGGCACCGGTCCTGGCGCCGGCGACGGCCTGCCGAGCGAGGCCCTCGAGTTGACCGAAACCGTGCAGTATCAACTCTGGAAAAACGTCATCAGCCGCATCGAATTTCGCTGGGACCATGCCTTGTCCGACAAGCAGGCCTTTGGCGGGCAGACCCTCGGGCCCACCCTCGACAACGCCTTCCTCGTGGCGGCGAACATCATTTACAAATTCTAACCCCCGTTTCTTAGTTAGTTCCTCCTCAAGCCCCTTTCGCTTCGGCGAGAGGGGCCTTTTGTGCTGGGCCGGCCCTGTAGGCCGGGCGCCCTCACCCGGCGCGCCGGGTCCGCGCAATTTCCGGGCCGCGCGAAATTCCCCATGCGGGATCAAGAGGTCTGAGGCTGGACGGCCTCACAGAAATGCGCCAGGGCGGGCGAGCGGGCGTCCCGGCGCCAGGCCAGGACGACTTGGATAGGGGGCAGGCCGGGGGGCAGGGGGCGGAAGACCAGCCCGGGACGTTTGACCTCGGAGAGGCTGGCGGAGGTGGGGGCGATGCCGAAGCCGGCGGAGACGAGCCACATTTTGGTCTGGATGTCGTTGGCGTATTGGACGGGGCGGGGTTTGGCGCCGGCATTGGCGCACGCGGCGAAGAAGGCATCATAGAAACCGTGCTGCGCGTTCGGATGGATGAGGACGAGTTCCTGGTTGTGAAAGTCCTTCCACTCCAGGGGCCGCTTTCTGGCCAGGGGATGGCCCGCGGGCAGGGCCAGCACCTGGCGGGCCTCGCCCACGAATATATAGTCCAGCTCCGGGGACACGATGGGAGGGCGGAGCAAGCCGGCATCCAGTTCGCGGGCATTGAGGCGGCGCAACTGTTCGGTGCTGGTCAACTCGAAGAGTGAGAGCTGGATGCCCGGATACCGGCACCGGAACCGGCGCAGGATTCTCGCCAGCCAGACATTGGCGAGCGGGGCGATCAGGCCCAGGCGGAGCGTTCCGGCCAGGCCGCGCTCCGCGTCCCGGACACGCTGCTCGGCCTGGGCGGAGGCGGCGAGCACGGCCCGGGCTTCCTCGAGAAACACCCGCCCGGCATGAGTCAACCGGACCGAGCGGGTCGTGCGCTCGAGCAGCCGGACGCCCAGTTCGGCTTCCAGGTCCTTGACTTGCGCGCTCAACGGCGGTTGGGCGATGTGGAGTTTCTCGGCGGCGCGCCGGAAGCTCAATCCTTCCGCCACGGCCACAAAGTAGCGCAAATGCCGCAGTTCCATGCCACTGATATTAATTGCGTATCAATACGGAAGCAAACTAGTATTGGCCTTGCCCGCCCTGCCCTGGCAATAATTGGCCCGCATGAACGAAATATGTGGATCGTCCGTCTAGCCCTGCGCCGGCCCTACACCTTCGTGGTGGCGGCGCTGCTCCTGGTGTTGGTCACGCCGCTGGTGCTGTTGCGGACGCCGACCGACATCTTTCCTTCGATCAACATCCCGGTGGTCAGCATCGTTTGGAGCTATGCCGGCCTGGATGCCCAGGAGATGGAGCAGCGGTTCAACTACAACCAGGAGCGGTCCCTGACGACCACGGTCAACGACATCGAGCATATCGAATCCAATGCCTATAACGGCGTTGGGGTGATCAAGGTCTTCTTCCGGGAAGGGACCTCTGTAGATGGCGGGGTGGCGCAGGTCACGGCGATAGCCCAGACGATCATCCGTTCGCTGCCTCCCGGCACCACCCCGCCGCTGATCATCCGTTACAGCGCCTCGACCGTGCCCGTGTTGCAATACAGCATCAGCAGCCCCAAGCTCCAGGAGCAGGAGATTTTCGACCTGACCGCCAACCAGATTCGGGTCGGCCTGGCAACGGTCCAGGGGGCGTCGATGCCCTGGCCCTATGGCGGCAAGATGAAACTGGTGTCGGTGGACCTCGACCTGGCGGCGCTCCAGGCAAAGAACATGGCGCCGGTGGACGTGCTCAACGCGATCAGCGCCCAGAACCTCGTTTTCCCCAGCGGCACGGCCAAGATCGGCGGGAGCGAATACGCGGTGGAACTCAACGCGAGCCCCAAGGTGCTTGAGGAGTTGGGCGAATTGCCGGTCAAGACGCTCAATGGCGCCGTCATCCGGGTGAGCGACGTGGCGCAGGTGCGGGACGGTTACATACCGCAGCAGAACGTGGTGCGCAACAACGGGGTCAGGGGCGCCCTGCTCACCATCTACAAGAGCGGCGCCGCCTCGACGCTGGCCGTGGTCAACGGCGTCAAGAAGGCCCTGCCGCGGATTCTCAGCGGCCTGACTCCGGACCTCGAGGTCAAGGAGTTTGCCGACCAATCGGTCTTTGTCCGTTCCGCGATTAGCGGCGTGGTGCGGGAAGGGGTCATTGCGGCGGCGCTGACGGCCTTGATGATTCTGCTGTTCCTGGGGTCGTGGCGGAGCACGCTGATCATTGCGCTGTCGATCCCGCTCTCCGTGCTGACCTCGATTGCAATCCTGAGCGCGCTGGGCGAGACGATCAACCTGATGACCCTCGGCGGCCTCGCATTGGCGGTGGGCATCCTGGTGGACGACGCCACGGTGGCCATCGAAAACATCCACCGCCACATGGCCTCGGGCAAACCCCTGGACGATGCCATCCTGGATGGGGCGCAGGAGATTGCAATGCCGGCCTTTGTTTCGACGCTGTGTATATGCATCGTCTTCGTGCCGATGTTTTTTCTGACGGGCGTGGCGCACTACCTGTTTGTGCCCCTGGCCGAGGCGGTTGTGTTTGCGATGCTGGCCAGCTACGTCATCTCCCGAACGCTGGTCCCCACGCTGGTCATGTGGTTCTACCGCAACGTCCGGCACGATTCGCATCCTGCGCCAACCGGGCGCCACTGGCTGGCCGCCCTCCAGGATCGCTTCCAAAGCGGCTTCGAGCGGTTCCGCCAGGGCTACGGCGTTCTCCTGGGCGCCGTCCTGCGCCGACGGAGGCCGTTTGCCTCGGTTTTCCTTTTCTTCTGCCTTGGTTCGCTCCTGCTGGTCCCGCAGCTTGGCCAGGACTTTTTCCCGTCCGTGGATGCCGGCCAATTTCGGCTGCACATCCGGGCCCGCAGCGGCACGCGCATCGAGGAGATGGCCAAGCTGACCGACGAGGTCGAGGTAGCCATCCGCCAGGAGGTGCCGCCGGAGGAACTCCGCGGCCTCATGGACAACGTCGGCATTCCCGTTTCGTCCATCAACCTGAGCTACAACGACAGCGGCCTGCTCGGCACGGGCGACGCCGATATCCTGGTCTCGCTCAACGCCGAGCACCGGCCCACCTCCGGCTATGTGGGCCGGCTGCGCGCGCGGCTCAACCGGGAATTTCCCGGGATGACCCTTTATTTCCTGCCGGCTGATATCGTCAGCCAGTCGATCAATTTCGGCCTGCCGGCCCCGTTCGACGTTCAGGTGGTGGGGCGCAACCAGGATAAGAACCGCGAGGTTGCCTCGAGGTTGGCCAACCGGATTCGGCAGGTGTCCGGCGCGGTGGACGTGCGCGTCCAGCAACCGGCGGACCTGCCCAAGTTCAAGGTGGACATCGACCGCACCAAGGCGGCGGAAATGGGCCTGGCCGAGCGGGACGCCGCCAATTCAGTGCTCCTGAGCCTGAGCGGCAGCGGCCAGGTCCAACCGGTGTATTGGCTGGACCCGCGCGTGGGCATTCAATACCTGGTGGCACTGTCCGTGCCCCAGCGCCAGATTGATTCCCTCTCCGCCCTGGGGGCCATTCCCGTCAACGCCAGCCGCCCTGGCGAGGGGGACGCCGCCCTGCTGGCCAATCTCGCCACAGTCTCGCGCACCAATAGCCCGCCGGTGATCTCCCACTACAACGTCCTGCCCGTCATCGATGTCTTCGGCGGCGTCAGCGGGCGTGATTTGGGCGGTGTGCTCCGCGACCTCAGGCCGCTCATCGAACAGGCCCGGCGCGAACTGCCCCGCGGCAGCTTCATCATGCTCCGGGGCCAGGCCGAGACGATGCACTCGAGCTTTGCGGGCCTTGGCTTGGGGCTGGTGATGGCCATGGTCTTGATTTACCTGTTGTTGGTGGTCAATTTCCAGAGCTGGCTGGACCCTTTCATCATTATCACCGCCCTGCCCGGGGCGCTGGCAGGGGTTGCCTGGGCCTTGCACCTGACTTTTACAACCGTCAGTGTGCCGGCGCTGATGGGGGCCATTATGGGCCTGGGCGTGGCAACGGCCAATTCCGTGCTGGTGGTGACCTTCGCCCGAAACGCCCTGCGCCAGGGCCTGGCCCCCTCCGATGCCGCCTGGGACGCAGGCGTCAGCCGCCTTCGCCCGGTGCTGATGACGGCTGCTGCGATGGTTATCGGCATGTTCCCGATGGCCCTGGCCTGGGGCGAAGGCGGCGAGCAAAACGCCCCCTTGGGACGCGCGGTCATCGGCGGGTTGGTCATCGCGACCATTGCCACGCTCTTCTTTGTGCCGGTGGTCTTCAGCCTGTTGCACCGCCGCGCACCTGCCCCCGCGCGCGCCCCCGAGCCGGCCATGCCCTCAACCGGCCTTGGTCCGGCGCCCGCCGGCGCCTGACAACTCCAATGCGAGAAAGCTCTCATGAATAAAACATTGACCCAACCCTGTGGACCTCCGCCGCCGGACTCGATCTCCGCAGCGGCATCCAGTGCGAACACTCGATTGCGCTACGCGGCCATTGTGGCGGCCCTGCTGGTACTAGCCGGCGCCTTTGCGGGCCTGGTTCCGCGCTGGCAACACCGGGCCGCCCTGCGGGCCGAAACCCGCGAACTGGCCGTCCAGTCCGTCAGCGTGGTCTTCCCTGCCCCCGGCCAGGCTGCCGCCGGTCTGGTGCTGCCCGCCGAAGTCAAACCCTTCCTGGAATCGCCCATCTACGCACGCGCCAGCGGCTACCTCAGACGCTGGCTGGCTGATATCGGCGCCCAGGTGAAGGAAGGGGAGCTGTTGGCGGAAATCGATACGCCCGAGTTGGACCAGGAATTGGCCCAGGCACGGGCGCAGCTTGCCCAGGCCCAGGCCGCCCTGGCGCTGGCCAGGACCACCGCCGCGCGCTGGGCCGAGTTGCTCAAGACCGCCAGTGTCAGCGAGCAGGAGGCCGCCGAAAAACAGGCGGACCTCGAACTCAAATCCGCAAGCGTTCAGGCCGCCCAGGCCAACGTGCGCCGCCTCCAGGAGAGCCAGTCTTTTCAGAGCGTCAAGGCGCCCTTTGCCGGCACCATCACCGCGCGCACGACTGACGTGGGTGAGCTCATCGCCGCGACCAACGGCAAGGAACTGTTTCGGCTCGCCCAAACCCGCACCCTTCGCGTCTTTGCGCGCGTGCCCCAAACGGCCGCCGCCGCCGTCGCCCCGGGCCAGAACGCCGAACTGTCCATCCCGGAAATGCCTGGCCGCGTGTTTCCCGCCAAGGTGGTCCGCACCTCTGGCGCGATGAGCGCCGATTCCCGCACCCTCCTCACCGAGCTGGCGGTTGACAATTCGCGCGGGGAAATCCTCGCCGGTTGCTATGCCCAGGTCCGCTTTATCGAGACTAAGCCGGCCCCCTCCTTGGCCCTGCCGGCCAACACGCTGCTCTTTCGCTCCGAGGGACCCCAGGTGGGCGTCGTGCGCGCCGACGGAAAGGTCGAATTGCGCAACGTCACGCTCGGCCGCGACTTCGGCCCTACAATCGAGGTGCTCAAAGGAGTCGGGCCCAAGGATCGGGTCATCCTCAACCCCGCCGACTCGCTCGTGAGCGGAGCGGTTGTGCGCGTGGCTGAAAGAAAGGCCGAGCGTTGAAGCGTAGAGGCTCGAACCGCGCTGATTCTATGGCCAGGAAAAAACCGCGGATTGCGCGGATGGGATTGTTCCTGCCAGGAATCCTGGCGCTGACGCTCTTCCTGGCAGGGTGCAAAGTGGGGCCTGACTATCAGCGTCCGCCGCCGCTTGGGACAAACGCCGTGCCGCCGGCCTTCTCGGCCCCGGCCGAGGGGACTAACACGGCCCAGTGGAAGCCGGCGGCCCCGGCGGCCCATCGCCTGCGCGGTTCGTGGTGGCAAGTCTTCGGCGATGCGGAGTTGAACCGCCTCGAGACCCTCTGCGGCGTCCACAACCAGGAAATTGCCGCCGCGGTTGCCCGGCTTGACGAGGCTCGGGCCTCGGTCAATGTGGCGCGGGCGGACTTGTTCCCGCAAGTCGAGTTCGATCCGAGTTACACGCGCCAGCGCACGAGTTTCAACGAGCCTGAGAACGGCATTGCCGCCGGGGTCAGCCCGACCTTCCATACTTTCACCGCGCCGCTGCAAGCCGGGTGGGAGGCGGATGTCTGGGGCCGGGTTCGGCGCCAGGTCGAATCGGCTCGAGCGCAATTGGCCGCCGGCGCAGAGGACCTCGAGGCCGTCAAGCTGGTCGTCCAGGCGGAGTTGGCTGTGGATTACTTCACCCTTCGCGCGCTCGAGGCCGAGACGGGCGTGATCGAGCGCACTATCGAAACCTACCGCCGCTCGCTCGAGTTGACCGTCAACCGGCGCAAGGGCGGCATTGCCACCGACCTCGACGTCTCCCAGGCGCAGACCCAGCTCCGCACTGCGGAAGCGGTGTTGCCGGACCTCCGGCTGCAACGCGCCCGGCTACGCCATGCCATTGCGGTGCTGTGCGGCCAACCGGCCATCGGCTTTGCCCCGGCCCCGCAGAAAGGGCCTGCAGCCGACACCGCGGGCGGCGCTTCGCCGGCGCAAGCGCCCGTGGTGCCCTTGGCGCTGCCCAGTGAATTGCTCGAGCGCCGGCCTGATGTTGCCGCCGCCGAACAGCGCATGGCCGGGGCCAACGCCCAGGTCGGTGTCGCCCAAAGCGCCTTTTATCCCCACCTGTTCTTGAATGGCCTGGCGGGTTTCCAATCGGTTTCCGCCTCGACGTGGTTCACTTGGCCCAGCGGTTTTTGGTCGGTCGGGCCGGCGGTACAACTTCCCCTCTTCACCGGCGGCAGAATCCGGGCGCAACTGGCCCTGAGCCGTGCGGCCTACCGGGAACGGGTTGCCGCCTATCGCCAGACCGTCCTGTCCGCCTTCCAGGAAGTCGAGGACGAGATTGCCGCGCAGCAGTTGCTCGAGGCGCAGTTACAGGCCCAGATGGCCGCCCTCGAGTCCGCCCAGCGCACCCTGGACGTTGCCAACAACCGTTACAAGTCCGGCCTGGTCACTTATCTCGAAGTCGCCACCGCTCAGACCGCCGCCCTGGCGCTCGAGCGGACGGTGGTCCACATCCGGGGGGATAAACTGGTCGCGGTGGTAGGACTCATCAAGGCCCTGGGCGGCGGATGGGAGTGAGCCGCCGGTGAATACGTTGGGCGCCTGGCCCGTCCAGTGTTCATACTCTTATGAAGAACTCGCCCCTCTTTGTCTTGCTGACCTTCTCGAGCCTGTGTCTCTTTGGGGTTGCCTGCGCCCAGGACCGGCCCGGCGCGACCCTTCGCGCCGGGATGATTGGGCTCGACACCTCGCACGTGCCTGCCTTTGCCAAGCTTTTCAACAACGCCAAGCCGGACACGGAGCTGGCCGGCATCAAAATCGTGGCCGGCTATCCCGGCGGCACCGACCTTCCCGCCAGCCGCGACCGTGTGGCGGGGTTCACCCAACAACTGCGCGGCATGGGCATCGAGATTGTCGATTCGATCCCCAAGTTGCTCGACAAAGTGGACGTGGTCCTCCTGGAGAGTGTCGATGGCCGGATTCACCTCAAGGAGGCAAGGCCGGTGATCGAGGCTGGCAAACCTCTGTTCATCGATAAGCCGGCGGCCGGTTCCCTTGCCGACGCAATCGCTATCTACGAACTGGCCCGGCAGCGGCAGGTCCCCTGTTTCTCGAGTTCGTCCCTTCGTTTCAGCCCGAGCGTGCAGGAACTCAAGAAAAACGAGGCCCTGGGGCAGATTGCCGGCGCCAATACCTGGGGCCCGTGCTCCTACCAGGAAGGGATGCCGGACATGTTCTGGTACGGCGTCCACGGCATCGAGATGCTCTATACCCTGATGGGCCCCGGCTGCGAAACGGTCGCCCGCGTGCAGGCCAGGGACGCCGACCTCCTGACCGGGGTCTGGAAGGATGGGCGCGTGGGGACCTACCGCGGTCTCCGGCGGAACAAGGCAGAATTTGGCGCGGTCGCTTTCGGGACCAAGGGCATTGTGTTCGCAGACAAATGGGACGGCTACGAGCAACTCTGCGTCGAGATTGGGCGGTTTTTCAAAACGCGCAAGGCCCCGGTCGATGCCGGGGAAACCATCGAGCTCATCGCCTTCATGGAAGCGGCCGATGAGAGCAAACGGCAGGGAGGGGCGCCGGTGGCCTTGAAGGACGTGTTGGCCAAAGCGCGCGCCGCAGCCGCATCGAAAAACTGACACGGGCAGGCATCGGGCGCACGACGGATTGACCTGCGCAACCATCTGCTGTTCAACGACTTCCAGCAGATGGCAGATCAAGCAGGCGAGCTTGCCGGGCGTGGCCGCGCCGGCCCCGGCCGGGCCTGTCGTGCGCCTGGCGATTGGGGGTCTCAGAAAGGCATCGACAAGTCCCGGCAGCTTCGGTAGAATCCAACCGCAGAATGCGAATCCTGTTCCTAAACGGCCCTAACCTGAACCTGCTCGGCCAGCGCGAGCCGGAGGTTTATGGACGAGCAACCTTGGCCGACATCGAAGCTATGGTGCGCCAGAGAGCTGACACACTGGGTGTCGGAGTCGATTTTCGCCAGTCTAACCTCGAAGGCGAATTGGTAAGCTGGGTTCAGCAGGCAAAAGGGCAGTTCGACACAATCGTGCTGAACGCCGCGGCCTACACGCACACAAGCATCGCCCTGCGCGATGCAATCACGGCGGTTGGCTTGCCAACCATCGAAGTTCACCTTTCAAATGTCCAGGCTCGAGAAGAGTTCCGACACAAGTCCTGCATCGCACCGGTTTGTTGCGGTTTAATCGCAGGATTTGGTCCGAGTTCCTACTTACTGGCATTGGAAGCTTCAATTAACGTTAACGCACAAAGAAACGCCCCTTAATTGAGCTGCTTTTCGGCTAAGACCGGCCTTTTTGCGCAAAGTCATAGCTGTTTTTGCTCCTTGACGCCGCATGAACCTCCGAGGTATGCTGAGCGAGTATCGATCGGACGGGTAGCGAATGGTGCTGGTTTAGCCACAGGTTTCTTGCAATAATTGGGTCTGAAATGCACGATAATAACGACTCTAACGATAAAAGGCTGTGGACTTAAAAGACATCAAAGCCATCATCGAGTTGATGAAGAAGAACTCTGTTTCGGAGTTCGAGCTTGAGAAGCAGGACTTTAAGATCAGGCTCAAGCGCGGAGTCAACGGGCTTACCTCACCTCCCACGTCCTACGAGGAACCGCAGGTGGCGGCTTACGGACAGCCGCCCGTGCCGCTGCCGGCGCCGGTCGCCACGCCACAGCCGCCCCCGATACTGCCCAGCCCGGAACTGGAGATCAAGTCACCCATGATCGGCACTTTCTACCGCGCGCCCTCGCCTGATGCCGCCCCCTACGTCGAGGTCGGTGTCGAGGTAAACCCCGAGACTGTTGTTTGCATTATTGAGGCAATGAAGGTCATGAATGAGATCAAGGCCGAAGCCAAGGGCGTGATTACCGAGGTGCTGGTCGAAAACTCCAAACCGGTCGAGTTTGGGCAGGCCCTCTTTAAGCTGCGTCCTGCCTGAACTGTTCAGGGGCGCGCTCAGAGCCAGCGGATGAGGCAGCATGTTTGAGAAGATACTCGTAGCAAATCGCGGAGAGATAGCGGTCCGCATCATCCGCGCATGCAAAGAGTTGAATATTCGCACCGTCGCCGTTTATTCCGAAGCCGATGCCAACTCGATGCACGTCCAGCTCGCGGACGAGGCCATCTGTATCGGCAGAGCGCCCGCCAGCGAAAGCTATCTGCGCATCGACCGCATCGTCAGCGCGGCGGAGATAACCGATGTCGACGCCCTTCACCCGGGCTACGGGTTCCTGGCCGAGGACGGGCACTTCGCCGACGTCTGCGAGAGCTGCAACATTCGCTTTATCGGGCCCAATTCACGGGCCATGAGCGCCCTGGGGGACAAGGCGGTAAGCCGGGCGCTGGCCAAGAAGGCCGACGTCCCCATCCCGCCGGGGTCCGAGGGCGTCGTGGACACCGAGCAGGACGCCCTGGCAGTAGCCAAACGCATCGGCTACCCCGTCATGATCAAGGCCGTGGCGGGAGGGGGCGGACGCGGGATGCGCGTAGCCCACAATGACATCTCCCTTGTCAAGGGGTTCCACACAGCGCGAACCGAGGCGGAAAAGGCCTTTGGAAACTCGGGCGTTTATATCGAGAAGTACATCGAGAACCCGCACCACATCGAGTTCCAGGTCCTGGGCGACAACCGAGGCAACATTATTCATCTGGGGGAGCGGGATTGCTCCGTCCAGCGCCGCAACCAGAAGCTCGTCGAGGAGTGTCCCTCCCCGTTTTTCGAGAACCCGAAATTCAGGAAGCTCCGGGAAAAAATGGGCAAAGCCGCCGTTCGCATTGCCAAAGAGGCCCATTACACCAATGCCGGCACGGTCGAGTTTATCGTCGATGGAGACGGGAATTACTACTTCCTGGAGATGAACAAGCGCATCCAGGTCGAGCATCCGATTACCGAAGAAGTGACCGGGATTGACCTCGTTCGCTATCAGATCATGCTCGCGATGGGCGAACCGCTCCGGCTCTCGCACAGCGATGTCCGCATCCGGGGCCATGCCATTGAATGCCGCATCAACGCCGAGGACCCGTTCGATGATTTTCGACCCAGCCCGGGGCGGATCGAGATGTACTATCAGCCGGGCGGCCGGGGGGTGCGCGTCGATACCCACGTCTATGCCGGCTACACCATTCCGCCTACCTACGATTCGATGATGGCCAAACTGATCACCTACGGCCGGGACCGGCGCGAAGCGATGGACAAGATGAGCCGCGCCCTGAGCGAGTACATGATCACTGGCGTCAAAACCACGATCTCCTTCGAGCAGGCCATTCTGCAAGACCCCAATTTCCGGCGCGGCGCTTATTCCACCAGCTTCGTCGACCAGCTCCTGAGCGGGGCGCGACGCGAGTTGATAGCGTGACGAGTCAGCTCTGGAAGATGCGGGTCATCCGCCGGGCCAGGTCGGCCAGCCCTTCCGGACTGTCGGCGCCTCCCTGCTCGGCAATGCCCCAGCCGGCGTAGCCGATGTCATCAATCGCCTTCATGACAGCCGGCCAATCGTTGTCGCCTTCCAGGAACTTGACATCGAAGCCCTTCCACAATCCCTGGTCGTCGCGGAGTTTGCGGCTGAATTCCTTGATGTGCAGTTTCTGAATGCGTTTGCCCAGAATCCGAATCCACTGCTCCGGCCAGCCGTAATTCAGGGAATTGCCCACGTCGAAATGCCATCCCACGGCGGGACTCTTAAATTCGTCCACGTAACGAGCCGCCTCCAGCGGGCTGAGGAGGAACTGGTTCCAGACATTCTCGACGGCGATTTTTACGCCGAGGTCCTCGGCCAGCGGGATGGCCTTGCGGACCTCAGCTTGGGAGCGCGTATAAGCCTCCGTGTAAGTGACCTCCTTGGTGACCACCGCCGGCACGAGCAGGACAGAGGAGGCGCCGTAACGCTTGGCGTCGCGCAAGGTCTGCTGCAATGCGGCCAGACCCTCCGCGCGCACGGCGGGGTCCGGCGAGGAGAGCGGCTTATCCCAATGACGGGCGCCGCAGACGCTGGGGATGACCAGGCCGGTCTCATCTCGAGCCCGCAGCACTTCCTCCTGGTCCATGTGGCTCATCATCTCGGCGCCCTCGAAACCGGCGGCCTTGACGGCCTTCATCTTGTCGAGCACCGAGCCTTTCAGCCCGATGGTGGCCCACATGATGCCCTTCTTAAGCTGGCGCTTCGGGGCGGGGTTGGCCTCCTGCTGCGCGGCAGCCGGCGCTGCCGAGGCCGAAACGGCCAAGGCCAGCGCGCCGCCGCCCACTTTGAGAAAATCGCGGCGGTTCATCAGACGATCCTGGTTACGCCCGGCATTGCCATGGGGGCGATGTCGAGCTTCATGTTCCAATCGAGCTGGTCGGGCACGAGTTTCTGCTGGGAGTTCATGGCCTGCTCCCAGGTGACCTCCTGGCCGGTGTAAGCGGCCATACGGCCCATGAGCGCCATGAGCGTGCTTTGCGCCATCCAATGGCCGTCGTTCATTGGCTGGCCTGAGCGGATGCTGGCGAACAACTCGTTGTGCTCCTGCTGGTACATATCGATGTGATTTGGGGTTTCCCGGTAGCGCCAGTTCTCTCTGCCCTTGATGTAGGGGGGTATCCAACCGGACTTGCCGATGCCTTCCGACCCCATGAGGTAATCCGAATTGTCGCTGTAACCGTTGCCAATCTGCTTCTGGCCCAGGAACCCGCGCACGTCGTTGGCAAACTCATAGACGACGAACATGTGGTCGAAGATATTGCCCTGGTTGTTGGGCGTCTGCCGTCCGCCCACGGCCACCGCCTTGAGCGGGGGTTGGTCCTTCATGGCCCAAGCCACCTTGTCCACGCTGTGGCAGGCCTGCTCGAGGTAGCCGTCCCCGCAGAGCCAGACGAAGTTGTACCAGTGGCGCAACTGCCACTCCAGGTCGCCCATCCCGGCGGGCCGCCTCTCGGCCGGGGGCATCGGCTTGACGGGCCCGGTGTAATAGGTGCCATAGACGGCCCGGATTTCTCCTATCGCCCCGTCGTGAATCCGCTTGTAGAACTCGCGCCGCGGCGCGTCGTAGCGCCAGCAGAAACCGGCCACCAGCGAGAGGCCCTTCTCCTTGGCGGCCTTGGCCGACTCGATGACCGAGCGCAGCCCCGGCGCGTCGGTGGCCATGGGCTTCTCGCAGAAGACGTGCTTGCCGGCGTCAATGGCTGCCTTGAGGTGGACGGGGCGGAATCCGGGCGGGGTGGCCAGGAGCACGACGTCCACGCCGCTCTGGATTACCTTCTGGTAAGCGTCCAGCCCGGCAAAGCACGTGTCCGGCGTCACCTTGATTCTGTCTTTGGCCTTGTCCGGCAGGCTCCCGCGCAGGCCCTGAAGGCAGGTTGGCATCGGCTCTTTGAAAGCGTCGCCCAGGGCCGTGAGGACGACGTTCTCGTCGGCGTTGAGCGCCTGGCTGGCGGCGCCTGTGCCGCGCCCCCCGCATCCAATCAGGCCAACCCGCAGGGTGTCGTTGTTGGCCCTGGCCAGGAGGTTCCGGGGCAAAATGGCCGGCGCGGCAAGGGCGCCGCCGACCAGGGCCGAGGTCTTGAGGAATTCCCGTCGAGTCGTCAGGCTGCAATTTGGCGTGTTCATATTATGCGCCCCATCTTGAGGCGGTCCGGCGATCAAGTAAACACCCAAAATCAGTTATTGCCTCTTGCCGGCGGATCTGCTATCCAATGGGCCGACGACAGCGGGTGTGGTTCAGTGGCAGAATGCGGGCTTCCCAAGCCTGAGATGAGGGTTCGATTCCCTTCACCCGCTCCATTGACTATCAACGACTTACGCAAGATTTCCGAGAGAGAAAGGCCAAACTAAGAATAAAACTAAGAATGGAGGCCCTCTTTTTTGACTCGTGTTAGTGCAAGGAAGCGCCAGCTAAAAGTCCTCCTCTCAATGACCACTCTGGGCCGCCCTGCCAGCCTTCGCCGTCCTCCCGCCTCTCCCCTTCGTGCCACCCCGGCGTCAGAATCCCTCCTGAGCCCAACCACGCGTCAGCACGAGCCCATTAAACCCGCGACCGGGACTGCCACTGCATCCTCTCGGTCGCCATTCGCCGCTGCCGCCTTCATCTACCTGGGCCTTTGACCTCTGGCTGGTCAAGGAGACCGGTGGCGGGCCAGGCGGACCAGACTGGGATGAAGCCTCTGGGGAGCCAGGGGTGGTTGAGGTTGTGGGCATAGGGGCAGGAGTTTGATGAGGGGCCGTGGAGGTGATGGCTCTGAATATGCCGCGTATCCGCAGGTTCGGGCTTGACCTTGGCTCCGTGCCAGTTAAAATCTGGCAAAAGGCTAAACAGAATGAGTGCAATTAACCTGAGGGAACAATTTGATGCCGAGCTGGAGTGGTTCAGAAAACAACTGCCTAAAACGAGACGGAAAATCGAGGGCAAAGTAGCGAAAACCGCGTCTGACAAAAGACTCCGTCAGCTACGAGGAAGAGCTTGGATTAGTCACACCGAAGCGGATGTGGGCCCGATAGTCGCCGCTCCTATGGTTGCCTTCATCAAGGCTTGTCAAAAACTCCGCAAGGAGAGCGGTTTATCAGAATTACCCGAATAGGACCACAGCTTTTGTGCGGGCTTTGCGCACCTGCACAAAAATTCACGCACGCACCCACAATAAATAGCCCGGCGAAGGCACATTCTATTAATCGAGGCCAAACAATGACCATAAAGACTAAGAGGTCACTGGCTAGGGCAGCCAGCCTGGAGATGATGCCCACACGCTTAACAATCAACTCCACTTCTAGGCTCCTATTATTGGTGCTGCTGACGCTACCTACCGTGGTTCAGGCTCAATTCGCCTATGAATTCACCAACAATACAATCATCATTACCGGATACTCTGGACCTGGGGGTGCGGTCGTCATCCCGAGCGAGGTCAACAATGTGCCAGTCACCAGCATCGGTGAGGACGCGTTCGAGTACAATGATGGTCTGAGCAGCGTCACTATTCCCAACACCGTCACTAACATCGGAGATAATGCGTTCTATGCCTGCTACTTCTTGACGAATATCACAATCCCCAACGGCCTCATCAGCATAGGAGTCAACGCGTTCTACGCTTGCGGCGGGCTGACCGTTGTCACGGTTCCCGACAGCGTGATCAGCATTGGGGCCTATGCGTTCATCCTCTGCGGTGGCCTGAGAAGCGTTACGATCCCTAACAGCGTCACGACCATCGGGGACGACGCTTTCGCCGGCTGCGGTGGCTTGACTGGCGTGACGATAGGCAGCAGCGTCGCGAGCATCGGGAACGATGCGTTTCTTAACTGTGGCGGCCTGATCACCGTGACGATACCCGCCAGCCTCACCAACATTGGAGACAATGCCTTCAATTCCTGCAGCGGCCTGACGAGCGTCTATTTCGAGGGCAACGCTCCTGCCATTGATTCATTTGTTTTCTCCGGCGACAATTATGTCACCTTTTACTATTTGCCTGGCACCGTAGGGTGGCGACCATTCCTTGTCAATCGCCCAGCCGTGTTGTGGAATCCTCAAGTGCAACCTGGCAGCTTCGGCGTTAGAAATAATCAAGTTGGATTTAACATCACGGGCAGCAGCAATCTTGTCGTCGTTGTAGAAGCCTGTACGAACCTGGCCAACCCAACCTGGTACGCCCTACAAACCAATACCCTCAACGGCGACTCGCTCTATTTTACGGACCCGCAGTGGACGAACCATCCTGCCCGCTTTTACCGCCTGCAAATGCCGTGAAGCGTGGAGGTAGCGAGCTGAACTTGATTCTCTGTGAAGCGTATTCTTGATAGGATATTCGAGGAACTACTTGCCGGAGTAAAGCATCTATTCCAGAAACGAGCCGAGAGACGACGGCGGGAGCGGCAAGAACGTCGCGCTATACAAGGGCTACGACCTCGTTCAAAAGCGGGAAAGGGGTCAACCCATAACATGGTGCGTTTTCTTTCATCATCCGGGGCAACCCTGGGGTGGGCCCGCAGGCGCGCTTGCTCTCATCGCCGCATGCAATCGGATGTTCGCGCTCTTGGACGTGCCCAAATGTATGCGTCGGGCAACCGCTTTGATCGGGAGCGTCGTCTCCCGCCGCAGGCGCGCCGCGATCCCAAGCTTGGCGGAATAGCTCTTGCGCCGCGAGAGCAAATCAGCCTCCTTCCAACCGAGCCCGCACCGGGTTCAGATGCACATAATCGCACGCCGTCCGCAGATAGCCGTTGCCGCTGCCTTCCACCATCTGGGCTCTGTAGCGGCCGCTGAGCACGTGACCGATCAGCTTGTGCCGGTGATTGAGACGGATGGTGTAAGTGCTTTGGAGCCAAGCCATGCCCGGTGCCAGGTTGGCGTTGGGGGTTTCCAGCACCAGACGGTAGTGATTGCGCATGAGACAGTAGGCATGCACCTGCCAGCCGGTCTTCTGGCAGGCCTCGGCCAAGGTCTTCAGGAAATCCCGGCGGTCCACATCATTCAGGAAGAATGTCCTCCCGCCGGTTTCCCCGGCTCATGACGTGGTACATCGCGCCCGGATATTGAATGCGCAGCTTGCGCGGCATTGGCCGACTCTGCCAGGGCATGAGCTGGCCTGTCAACAGAAATGCACCATGTTATGGGTTGACCCTTTTTTTTTAGGGCATCCTGCTGGCGTCCAGGTTCGTGAGGCTGGGGAAAATGCTCACGCCGCTATTCAAGAAAACGGCGAATCCACGTTCATTCGCACTCATTGCGACCAGAGGTTCTCACGTCGGCAAAACCAGTCAAGGAACAAGATGTTCCCTTCTGCCTCGGATGCGCGCCTGCCATGGGGGCGCATCCCAGCTTTGTCGAGCTTTCCCATCGCGGCCGAATCGATTTTTCACCGAATCACGGGCGCAGCGACCTCGTGCCGTCCCTAGCCGGCGGGGCAGTGAAAAGGACCGGGTGTCGCATCTTACCATTTGACATATGCATCGGCCACTGCATCGATCCGGGGCTTGCGTCGGCCCCATCGCGGTGGTCACGACGGAGCCGGCGGCGGTTCTTGAGCCAGATACGCTTCCAGGCGGAGGATCAGGGCAGGCAAGTCCTGCTGGGCCGTGTCCCAGAGAGCGGCCTCATCAACCTCGTCGTAGCCGTGGATTAGGATGTTGCGCATGCCAGTGATCTGCCTCCAAGGCAAATCGGCGAGGGTTTTTAGCGCAGCGGGGGACAAGCGCCGAGCGGCTTCGCCCATGACGGCATAACGGCGGATGACCGCGTCCTGTTTCTCCGAGTTGGCCTCGAACTGTTCCCGCGAAACGTCTGCCAAGTAACTGCGGATGGCGCGCGCCGAGTCCAAAATGTCGCGCAAGTAAGCGTTATCCTTCGACATAGATGGGCTCAGTATGCGACAGGATCGAGTGCTTCCGGTAGGGGTTGCGGCTACGTTCCACAGCGCGTCGGCTGACAAGGTCGACAGGCCGGGAGAAAATCCGCGCCAAACCTTCCTGCAGATCCACCCACTCGAATAGCCCGCATTTCACGCCTGGTCGGATGCTGGCGAGCAAATCCACATCGCTGTCGGCGCTGAAATCGTGGCGCAACGCGGAGCCGAACAGCTCCAGGCGCGCGATCCCGCGTTCCCGGCAAAATCGCCGCACCGCTTCCGCATCAAATTCCAATTTCATTGATGGATATGTTACCGCTAAGGCTCGGCCGCGCCAAGAGGGTTTCTCAAGGCGTCTGCAAAGGAACGGCAATTCAAAACGGCTTCCTGGTCACGCGTCAGCCTCGCCTTATCAGTTTGGCTCCGGAGCGGCAACGACACGCCTCGCGATGGAGGGTTGTGCCTGTACCGGGCGATGGTTTTGGCTGCGGCCCGGTGGCGCCAGCCCCGGCAAGCAGCGCAAAGCACACCATTCCAAACCACGAGAGGCCACATTCCACGCGCGTTCTCCGCCAAACGCCCCCGATCTCGTCGTCCGTGACTTGTCATAACCTGCTTATTACCAACGACATGGGCGCGTAACCGTGATGAGGGTTCAATTCCGTCTTTGTCCCCGGTTTCGCACCAATCCTCTGCGGGTATGGTTCAGCCTTTTCGAGTGCCAGGGAGGTTTGGACTGCGATTGCCGATGAGCCGAAGCCTGGACATTCCGCAAGTTCACATTAGGGGTCTCCGCACTGGTTTCTATAGCGTTTGAAGAATGGGCCGCGACCATGTGCATCGCCAGCGAGAATGGAACCTTGCCGGTGCAAATGGGGCACAACTCGAAATCAGACCGTGGTGTTTGTTCGTTCACTCCGATAGGAAGCGTAAGCGCAACTCCCAATATTAGCAAGCAATTTAATCGTTTATTTTTTTGCCGCAGACGCTCCCCATTGGCCAACCCCCAGCGGTCGGAAAATGATGGGCCCCAGCTTGCCCTCAGACGCGCGAGGACGAGCTGGCCCTGCCACTGGCGCCCCCAAAAAGTTGAAAAAACGGGTATTTCAACCGGGTCCTTGAGCGCACGAGAGCACCTCCGGCCCCGCAAGCGGACAGGTTTATCTGGAAAACGTTCCCAACTTGGCGAGCGCTTCTTCGACCGCAGCTTCAAGATCCGGGTCCTTGTCTTCAACAACATCCTTCCAAGTCCACGCTATTGCTCGATCGGGAATAGTCCCTCGACCTTCAATAAGTCTGCCCCGCGGGCTGTAAACCTTCATAACACATAAGGTGAGTTGTGCGCCCGTGAAAGGCAGCGTAAGGATTTGTCGTGGTGCGCCCGTCCCTCCTCCCGATGGACGCCCCAAAAATCGCGCCCTTTCCTTGGGGAGCAAATCACGCAGGCACGCCAGCAGGTTGTCGGTAGTGCTGAAAGAGAGCTCATCGGCCACAATCCAAACGGACCCCTCAAATGCTCTAATCGAAGGAGACCGGGGAGGCTTCCAACCGTCGTCAAGTCGCGACCAACCGGTATCGGGCGAGTCCTCGAAGCCAGGGACCCTTTTTAACTGGGACATCTGGTTGGGGTTTCTGGATTGGGGTTGAACATCTTTTTGGGGCGTTGGCATGAGCTATGCACACGCTCGTGAAACATTTCCCCTCGACACCTTCTTGGATTTCTGGTGAAGTCGGGTGGTCACCGAGCAGGAGTCAGGGTTTGCTGGCTTGGTGGTGGTCTTGGTGTTTATGAAAGCGGCAGCGGAAATTGCGAGACCGGGTTTGGGCGAGCAGGATTTGACTGCTCACTTGTGGGGGTTTTATACCAACGGTTGGCGATTGACCCTGGCGTCCAACGAGGTCACCTATCCTTCCCTTGTTCCGGAAACCGGCAAACCCCTAGGCGATCAGGGCCAATTAAATCAACGGGCCGTCAAGAAGCGCTTTCAACATGAGCACGATCAGGGCCCAGTCCTCCATCCTCCCCGCAGCGTGAATAACTGGCGGGGGGGCAAGAAAAGCGAAACGCCTATAAGTATTTGCATAGTCACCGATCTCAGTCAAACCCTAACAAAATGAAACGCCGTACTTTTATTAAACAGGCCGGGCTCGCCAGCGGAATGACGCTTGTGTCGCCTCTATTGGGCGATGCAAACGCTCCGGAGGAATATGATTTCCCTCTGATGGATCTGCACGTCCATCTTACAAATGTTTATACCATAGAGAGGATGATGGGGATTGCCAAAAGAAGAAATGTTAAGTTCGGCATTTTGGACCATCCTGCAGACTGGGCTATCAAGGATGATGCCGACTTACGAAGATATATCGCTAAACTCCGACAATACCCGGTTTATATCGGTTTGCAACCAATCGATTTGGGATGGACTAAACGCTTTTCTCCGGAACTTTTGTCCCAATTAGATTACGTATTGATGGACCCTCAAAGAGTTCCAATGGGGAGCGGAGAAACCCTATCAATATGGCAGTTCGATACTTATGTGGACGATACGGAGGAGTTTATGAAGCGTTACATGGCTTACTCCATGGAGGTGCTCAACACTCAGCCGATCAACATTTTTGGCTGGCCCCTCTTTCTTCCGGTCTGCATAGCCCGTGACTATTATTCCTTATGGACGCAGGAACGTATGCAGCAGATAGTCTCGGCCGCGAAAAAGCGCAATATTGCCATCGAGATAAACGATATGGCCCATACGCCGCATGAGGCATTTATCCACATGGCTAAAGATCAGGGTTTGAAATTCACTTTTGGTTCAGATTCACGAAATCAGAATGCGGGAAGACTTGCTTATTGCAAGGCTGTAGCGAAGAAGTGCAAGCTTACAAAAGAGGATTTCTATATCCCTGTGATGAAGAAATAATTGCGCTTGGTCTGCTGACCATAGAAAAAACATCCGCCTTGACTCTGAGAGAAGAATTGAAAGGTCGACAAAGCTGGCTGGGCTTCAGTTGTTCACGCGGCATATCGCAAGCCTTTGTCACGATCCCGACACCAGAGGCTTCACGAAATGGAGCAGGATATCCGCAAAGCAGTGCGCAATCATGGCGGCTTCCAGACCTCGAGAAATGTAGAGAGAGCCAAGGATAATCCCTCCTGCGCCATTGAGGCTCAAAGCCATGGCTACGACTGCGGGCGTCAATGGCCTCACGGCGGCCATTACGGGGAGGTGACCAGCGCCGAACACGAGGGCAGCAATCACGTTGGCGGTGAGGAGAACCGCTTTCCCAAGGGAGCCGTCCTTCGAGCGCCACTTCAAACTCAGGAGCCAAGCCAGCAAGGTCATCAGGAAAAGACGCAAAAAGATCTCCTCGTCGATTCCCCCATACAGCGAGGCCAAAAGTCCTTTCCATGGGGCAATGTTCACTCGGTGCGAAGGAGGGGGCAGGTAGGGCTTGAAGATGGGCAGGCTGAAAATCACCACGACAAACGCAACGCTCCCACCCAAAAGAGCCAGGGGCAGTATCCGCTTGAGGACGACCAAGGCGCCGCGCCTGTTCTCCAATGCGTCCAGCAGCGGTGTTGTCAGCCCCACCTTCCTGCCGAGGACCAGCCCAAGGGCCGTCCCACCGCCAAGGAGCACACCACCCTGAAGTGTCTGCAGCACGATCAGCAATGGGAGGGAAATGGAGATCTTCGCCAACTTCTCGGAATAGGCGGCGAGAACCAAGGGAAAAACGGCGAATATCCCCAGCACTCCCAGCCCGGTCAGAATGCCAAAGTGAAACCAGGGAAACTTGCGCCGCCGGAGGTTATCGTCCGGTCGTTCGCTCGTGGACTGCCCAGGCACGTGAGAGGCCGTTGTATTCATTTCCAAAGGTATAACGCCACTGACCGGCAAGATCCGACACATTTTTTCAACACCGTCGTTGCTATGGCCTCAAGAAACCCGCCACAATTGATCCAGGACCGATCGACATCACGTTCCGCAGGCCAGCTTCTTGAGCATCTGTGGACGAAATGAATCGAACCGCAGGTAAGCAGAACTGCGTGCGCCATGGAATGGAAGCCGACCACTCAGAGCCATCGGCGGACCTTTTGCTCATACTCCAAGAACTCCCTCCCGAAAGTATTCTCCATCTTCTCCTCCTCGTAAGGGATGAACATCCAGTTGAGGACGCAAAACATCAACACGGGAGACAGGAAAGCGAAGATGTTCCCAGACAAAACCGAAAGGCCGATCAAGAACGTAACAAACCCAACATACATGGGATTTCGACTATAGCGATACAATCCGTCCTGAATGACGCAGGTCGATGGGGCATAAGTTACCGGGGTGGCGTGACGTTTCAGCGAATGGTGGGCCGATCCGATGAAGTAGATTGCTACACCCAGGAACAGCAAGCCGCAGAGGTTGAAGGGAAAAGGAATCCAGTTCAACCCTGGTGCGAGAAGGCGAACCAATCCCGTGACCACAACGCACCCAAGACAATACACGGGCGGTATCGAGATAATTCTCCGTTTCATGTTTGTCTGAAAAGCAGGGGCGGGCTTTGATGAACCCACCTCTGTTCGTTTGGCTGAGATTCTCGATTACTGCACCTCGACCGTGACCTTCAACTTGGTGGCCTGTCCTACGAACCACTTCTGGACGTAGAGGCTGCCGATGATGGGCGGTTCACCGGGGGTCTGGGCCTCGGCGAACTTGACCGTGTTTTTAGTGTCTTTTTCTTTCTCGAACTGAACCGCTTTTGTTTTCTTGTCCATGTTGTTGCCTTTTGCCGGTGGTTGATGATAGGTGAATGCACGCAGAAGTCACGCCGGAACATCCTGAACGGTCGAGTGGTCTGCCACACGCTCCACACCGCCAAAGGGCCTGTGCTGCTCCATGGCAAGCTGACTCCTTCATACCCGGCGCAGGTGAAACGACCCTGGTCAGACCCGTTTCTGGCGCGCCCTCCGTAACACATTTGTAACACAGCAGCCGCTCAAGTGACGGCGGGTTTCTGCCGATTCCGAGTCGCCATTCATAGAATGGGAACGGAATGAACCGAACGACCAGGATAAAGCCGCGTAAGCCTGTGGCGGCGTGCCACCGGATTCTCCGGGCCGGGTTTGCGGGCGCCTTGGTCTTTGGCCAGTGCTTGGGGACATCCGGGGCGGAGATCACCGCCCGCGGGTCCGACTCGACACTGCATGCGGTCAAGGCGCTGGCCGCGGCGTTCGAAAAGGAAACCGGCAAGGGCATGCACATCGAGGGCGGTGGGTCCGGGCCGGGGGCTAAGGCGGCGATTGCCGGGCAGGTCCAGCTTGCCTTCCTGAGTCGTGCCCTGTCCGACCAGGAAAAAGAAGCCGGGTTGGTTGGTGTCCCCTATGCCTTCGACGGGATCGCGGTGATCGTCAACAAGGAGAATCCCCATACCGACATCACGGTGGCAGAACTCAGGGACCTATACACTGGCGCCGCGACCTGTTGGAAAGATGGCCACCCGGCGGTGCTGTTCAATCGCAACACGGATTCGGGCACGCGCCAAGTGTTCCAGGAACTGGTGCTCGGCCCCGAGGCGACGTTCACCCAGAAAGCGGCAATTAAGCACGACGCCCTCCTGGTCAGCTACGTGGGCAAGATTCCCAGCGCGCTCGCCTATACCTCCGTCGCGGAGGCGGACGAAGCGGTTGTGAAGGTCCTTTCCATCAATGGAATTATGCCTCGCGCCGAGACCCTGCGCGACAAGAGCTATCCCCTCTCCCGGACGCCCACCCTGGCCGCATTCGGGCCAGCGCGGGCGGGCAGGGGGTCAGAATCATAATCCTGACGGCCAGCGTCTTTGAGGAGAACCGCCAGGAAGCCCTGGCCGCCGGTGCGGACGATTTCCTGGGCAAGCCGTTTCGTGAGAGCGAGTTGTTTGGGAAGATACAGGCCCTGTTGGGTGTGGAATACTCATACGCGGAGCCTCCACCGGCCGAGGCGGTCCCGGCGCCTGGAAACCCGCCCGGAGTGCCGAGCCACCGCCCAACAGGCCGCCTGCCACGAGAACTGGTTGGGGAGTTGCGCGAGGCGACTTTGGGGGTTGATGTGGACCGGATGTTGGAATTAGTGGAGCGGGTGGGCGAGCACGATGCTCGATTGGGGAAGGAGTTGGCCCGTCTGGTCCATCAATTCGAGTATAAGAAGTTGCTCCAACTCCTGACCCCCGAGCCCGATGAATCCCAAACCGATGAATATGACTCCGGAACCGCCGAATATCCTGATCGTGGACGACACGCCGGCCAACTTGCAATTGTTGACCGGGATGCTCAAGGGCCGCGGCTGTAAAGTCCGGCCAGTGCCCAGCGGTCCGGAAGCGCTCCAAGCAGTCCAGCGCATTCCACCGGACCTTATCCTGTTGGACATCAACATGCCCGGGATGAGCGGCTACGATGTCTGCAAGCGGATCAAGGAAGACCCCAAACTGAAAGACATCCCTGTCCTGTTTATCAGCGCCCTCAGCGAAACGGCGGACAAGGTCAAAGCCTTTAGCGCCGGCGGGGTGGATTACGTGACCAAGCCGTTCCAACTCGAGGAGGTCCAGGCCCGAGTCGAAACCCATCTAAGGTTACGGCAACTCCGGTCAGAGCTCGAGAAGCAAAAGCGCCAACTCCAGGAGAGCTACCGAGGCATGTTTGAAAACTCGGTTGAAGGGATCTATCAAAGCTCCCCGGAGGGCCGCTACCTGGCGGTCAACCCGGCTCTGGCGAGGATGTACGGTTACGACTCGCCGCAGGAATTGCTCTCGGTGGTCTCCGATATCCAGCAACAGATCTATGTGGACCCTTGCATGTGGGAGCGCTTTAAGCGCGAGATCGAAAAGGGCGACCAGGTCAAAGGCCTGGAATATCAGGTGCGGCGGCGGGATGGCCGGGCGATTTGGATCCGCGAGAGCGCCCGGGTGGTGCGCGATACGCAAGGAGCCGTCCATCACTATGAAGGCTTCATCGAGGACATCACCCAGCGCAAGGAGAGCGAAAGGGCGTTGCGCGTTTCCCAACAGCAGTTGTTGGAAACCTCGCACCAGATAGGCATGGCGGAAATGGCTACAGGCGTCCTCCACAACATGGGCAACGCCCTCAATAGTATCGGTGTATCAGCGACGGTGGCCGCTCAAAAACTCGGCAAATTGAAGGTCGGCGGCCTGACTCAGGCGGTCGGGTTAATGCGCGCGCACGAGGCCGATCTGGGAGATTTCATCACCCGCGACCCCCACGGGCGGCACTTGCCTGAATTCCTCGGTCGTCTGGCGGAACACCTCGCCGGGGAACAGTCCCTGGTCCTTGAGGAACTTGGCAACCTCCGCAAGGGGGTTGAGCACGTAAACGGCATCCTCACGGTCCAACAGAACTACGCCCGAATGTCGAGCCTGACCCAGGCGGCGGCAGCCATTGACCTGGTTGAAGACGCCCTTCGGATGAACGCCCATTCACTGGAGCAGCACGGGGTCCAGGTGAGCCGTGATTACGCTCCGAACCTGCCCGAGGTCACGGTGCAGAAGCATAAGGTCCTCCAGATTCTGATGAATCTGATCCGCAACGCAAGGTATGCCTGTGACGCATCGGGTTCCGCCGAAAAGCGGCTGACCCTCCGGCTCAACACGGCCGCCGACGGCCGCCATCTCAGGATCGAGGTTGCCGACAACGGCATCGGCATCCCCTCCGAGAATCTGACCCGCATCTTCGACCACGGGTTTACCACCCGCAAAGATGGCCATGGCTTTGGTCTGCATAGCGGAGTCGCGGCTGCCAAGGAAATGGGCGGATCCCTTACGGTCCAGAGCGGCGGAGCAGGCAAGGGGGCGACGTTCATCCTCGAATTTCCTCTTCAGCCGTCAGAAATCCCCGCCGCGCCAACCGCGGCATGAGACCAACCAACGCGGTGCACGAGCCCCACAAGTACGTTTCGGTCAACGAGAATGTAATCTTTTGTTGGCCGCTGACCAGGCGGGTGGCTATGGCGAACCCATGGCGCGAAAATCGCGCATCCAGTACCCCGGCGCGATCTACCACGTCATGAACCGGGGCGACCGGCAGGAGCCGGTCTTCGGAGATGACCGGTTGCTGGAGCAGGTGAGCGCGCGGCCTTGGCCGCGTCACTTTGGGGAGGCGGTGCAGGAGGCGTCCGAGGCGCAAGCGGAGCGCTTGGTCGTGGAGGGCCTCAAACGGCTCGGTTGGACCGAGGAGGTTCTGAGGGCAAAACGCAAAGGGGACGCGAGGAAGGTGGCGCTGGCGCTCGAGTTACGTTCGCGGACGACGATGTCGCTGGCGTGGATTGCCGAGCGGCTGTGAATGGGCAGGCGGGGGTACCTGGCCTGGCTGTTGGGCCGCCGGGAGGAGGTTCCGGGCGCCAGCCCGGCGGGGCAGGGGGTGCTTTGCCTTTATGACAATCTCATTGACCCCTACAGTGTCCATAGCGGTCCCAGCCCTGAGGCCGAGCCGTTCCTGAGGAGTTGCCGGCAACTTGCACGGTCTCCCATTGCCACGTCTTTGCTCGACGCAAGAATAGGCCAAGTCATCATTCAGACATTCATCTCAACCCGCTATTTTGCAACAGTCTCACCCAAGTGCCAGTCGAGACCCTTCACACCGTACCACTGCCCGCTGCCTGGATTATAACTCATGAGCAGCATTCCTTGGAAGCTCTCACCATTTTTCAGGCTGACGCGATAAGGCATTGCAGGCAGACCGTTTGTACTCATCGCTATGGCGCCCAAATCCGCAGCGGCAATTGGGTTGGTGGAAAAATGCCGGCAAATCCACCGCATCCATGAGGAATCGGTCGCCGCTTGGTACTCCACATCCGGCGCGGGGAAGGCAAGATAAGAGCCGGGATGTTCGTAATCGGCTTGCCGAATGGCATCAAATAGGCGCAGAGCCTCTTTGCGGATCGCAACCTTATCCTGCTGCCAGTTCTTGATTTTGACCGCGACCATTTTCTGCTTCCAATCGCCGCCGAATGCCCAGGCCGAGAGCGGCCCAAGGTTCCGCGCCGACCATTCCGGGCGGAGTGCACCCCCCTGTTCTCCTTCTTCTGCGGCAAACTCGAGCAGGCTCGCGGCGTCCAGCCGCTTCAGGCTCATTATTTCCCTCAAACCTTTGCCTTGCCAAAGCCTAAAACGCTCATCCAGTTTCCGCACGAACTCATCCGTGTAGAAACCAGGGATGAGCGGAGACAAGGTTTCATCCTCGACCGGGCCGAGGTAGAGGTATGCTTGGAAAAAGTGGCGAAAAGGTTCGGTGGTCGGCTCATCCATCCCGGCATCGAAGACTTGCTCGCCGAACGGGCCGTGGTCCAGTGGAAAGGCCATAGGCCGGTTGGTCAACGCCGCAAATGCGCTCTCGAAAAGGCCCAGTGCAATTCGGCCATTGACCCCTCCCTGGTCGGCTACCACCGGCGAGTGAGGAAAGACCGCGAAGACATTTGTCCGAGCGAGTTTCTCGGACAGCCGCCAGCCGGCCGGCTTCAAAGGCTCGGCGCTATCACCGAAAGCGGGATGCTCCATCGCGTGCATATAACCAACGATGAACAGAGCGTGGCGCGGATCAGAGGCATGTACCCTTAAGTCCCGAAGGATGTTATCGGTCATGATCTGGTTTCGGTTTTGTTCCATTCGTTCGAGGTCGAACCTTTCCCAATCGGCGCGTGTAGTGATCTCCTTCCAGGGCCACGGATTATCCACCGGCACGATGCGCAGTCGGCGTTCCTTTGGCAGGCCTTGGTTTACCTCCCAAACCGTTTTGATGAACTCAAGCTCCGCTTGGTCCGGCCATCCCCCGATTTGCATGTCTCGCAACATCTCGATGATCGGTTCTGGGTCATAGGTCGGGGCGGCCAGGAATTGCCTGACCAGCGGCTCGTCGTTGCCGGCCAGTTCCAAATAGATAACCCCAACCCGTTCCGGAAAGGCCTTGGCGCGCACGAGCGCAGAATTGAAGGCCCAATAACGAGGGCGGTGATGGACCTCTCCCAGGATCACTACCCGGTGATCGGCCAAAGCCCGCAGCAGAAACTTCTGCGGATCGTCCGCTTCGCGGCGCAAGAACTCGACAAATGGGCGCAAATACTCCTGCGGATTTGCAATCGGCGGGCGCGAGTCGAGCTTGATCTTCGCATCTTCGATGGAGCATTGCCTTGAGAAAAGTGAACGTGCCTCCTCCAAGGTTTCCACGACGGTATTACGGTTGTTCAGCCATCGCCCGTTCTCGGGGGCGAGCCAGCGCACGTCCACGCGCTCCTTTCCACCAAAGTTCTTTTTGGCGAAAACCACGGCATTGGTTTCACGATAAACATTGACTTCAAGCACTTCCGCCTCCAGCCACTTCTCGGCATCCTTCACTGCCATCGGCTTTTTCGGAGCGAAAGGCATCGTTCTGGCCAACTCGCTCACGCTCAGGCGGGAAAAGGCCGCCTCTCCCTCCGCAACCCAGGCCCGGGTAAGGCTGGCGTAGGCCGCCTCCGGCGTGGACAAATCCTCGTTAGTCGGAAAATCCCTCACTTTGCGATTTATGGGAACAGTTCGGATCGAGAGGCTGGCCGGTTCTGCGGCGCACAGACTAAACTCCATGCCGATGGGAGACAGAATAACACCGCAAATGATAAGCCAGGGATACTTCGGATTTTTCATGCTGCTTGATTGCGAGAGGTGGACCCCATTGTTTGGACAGGAAAACGCAGAATTTAAGTTAGGGAGGCGATCTTATCTCAGGGCCATTCAAGTCAGTCTCCCATATACTCCCGAGCATTCTTCCATATTCCATCTGTTTTCCTCATTTCTTGAATTGAATCAGCTATTTGCTTCTTCCCGTTTACCAGGGCACTCACCTGGACTTGAAGAAGAACCGTGTCCTCAGAGACGGGAACCTCCTTGAGAATTCGGAAGCCGGTCCAATTGGTGGTTTGGCCCACCAGGAATCGGGACCGTTCCTCCTCGGAATCGCCCTTGATGTAATTCTTCTTCAGGGTTTCCGCCGCGTTGGTATCACTCAAACTATCCAGCCAAATCTCTTCGTTCCCGGTGCTTTTGGCCCACAGCGTGGATTCCAACGCGGCATCGGGCGTGTTGTATCCTGCAAATCCCCAAGAACCTTTCGCAATCAGGTTGGTCGGGTATTGCAGGTGATTGGTCCGGGAGTCGTCCCGCATTCCCGAGATCAACTGTCCCAACTCATAGGTTTCCCGGGACAACGTGCCCACCTGACCGCGCAACCTCAGAAGCTCCACCTCGTTTTGGTTGGATCGCAGTTGTCGGTTTTCCGCCAGCAATTCCCTCGCCTGGCCCATCGCCTGGTCGCGCTCGCGCTGCAATTCGCGGAACCGCTGGTTAAGCGACGCCCGCTGTTGTTGGAAGGCCCGGTCCTGTTGGCGCTTTTGCGCCCCCCGATGCACGGTGTAAATCCCCGTCCCAATCGCCGCGCTGAGCGCCGCTCCGAGGATGGCTTTTTGAAGTGTGGTCATGGCAATGGTCTTGGTTGCGGCTATGGCCGTTGAGGCCGAAACGGCGGTCCCGGCAAGCGCGGTGGTGGAGAGCAGGGAAGCCAAACCCGCCGGCGCCGGGGCGACCGCATTGGCCGAAAGCGCCACGGAAAGGGCGGCGGCCGAGGTGGTCATGCCCCGCTCGGAAAGCAGAGCGCGCAGTTTTTCCAAAGCGCGCCGGACGCGTTTCTGGGCGGCGTCATCGCTGGCGCCGAGGGCCTGGCCAACCGCTCGGAGATCGTAGTTCTTGAAAAAGCGGAGCAAAAGCGCCTCCCGGTCCCCTTGGCCTAATTCCGACATCGCTTGGTCGAGCACGGGACGCATTCGCTCCCATTCGGAGGCGCTACCCGGCGCTGGATCGAAGTGTTCCATGGCCTGCCTTTCACGGGCGCGACGCCGTCGCTCGTCGCGCAATTGGTTGAGCGCGGCAAATCGAGTGCCCCGATAAAGCCAGCCCGCGAGCGAGACGCCGGCCTGGGCTGACTGCGCCAGGGAACCTGCCTTGCGCGCCAGATCGGCAAAAACACTTTGGGCCACGTCCGCCGCCAGATCGGGAGAGTTGACCTGCCGCAAAGCCGACGAGTAAACCAAGTCCGTGTGGCGGGCGACAAGTTCACCAAACGCGGCTTCGTTCCCGCGTTCGGCGTAGTCCCGGAGCAGCACGGTGTCGGTCGCTTCAGTCATTTCACCAGTAAACAACCGCTCAAGCGGAAATCCGACAAGTTATTTTTGAGCCAAAACAAGAATCGGGTCAGCTTCCATCTGAACCGTGCTCAACGTCTCGGGCCTCCAGCCTGCCAGCGCCACCGCAACTACTGGGGACACCCGCAAAGAAACGTAAGCCAAGGAGGTGGGGGTGCGGCGGGGTCCGGGGCGGAGCCCCGGAGCGTCCCTCTACCCCTCGTTTACCCCACGGCCAGAACAGACTTCTCCAGATGACCCGGAAATAAGGCCGATTCCGACCCTCGCCTCCATCCGCAAGCACCTCACCTCCAACATCTTCCGCAGGCGGTCGTACCCGACGCGAACCCAAACGCGAACCCAGTGCTGTAGCAAGCCATAGAGGACTAAAGCCCACCGTAGCGCGCTGTAGCCCAAAGCACCCCCCCGCGGCGCCCAAGTACCCCTGAGAATCGAGGGTTCCGCCGGCCCCCCGCCGTGAGAATCTGCGTAAGCGGACTAAAGCCTCTCACAAGCCTTTCACGGCGATCGGCCCTGGTCCAGCACCGGATTGTTTGTGGATGAACACCATGATGCAGGACAATCTCCGCTGCCGTCCAAGATATGTTATAAATCTCAACAAGATGATCCAAAACTCCTAATTGACAAAAAGAAAAAAAGCGCGTCAAACTAGCGTCTTAAAGGTGCATATGAAGAAGATCGCATGGGTGCTTATCTTAGCCATCTCCCAGCTCGTCGCCAGAGCCGCCGATCTGCCGGACGCGAAGGCGGCAACCGAGATCATCGAGGGTCTCCAGGGCGCCCTGGGTGACCTCAGCACAATCCTCAGCCTCCCCCCGGACCAGAGGGTAGGCTGGGTCATGACCAATGCGGAGGACTACGTGCGCGGTAAGATCGTTGACCAGTCCAAGGACAAGATCAAGGAGGCCATGAAGGCATACGCCACGGCGGCCTTTCAAGCGCAGGCGTTCAAGACGGTCGCCATCCCTGCGCTCAAGAACTCGATCGTCATGAACGCCCCCGTCGACTGGGGCCTCATCCAGGCCAGGATGGCATCGGATGTGGACACCAAGACGGCTGCGTATGGCACGGCGGCGGCCGGCGTGAGCATCGCATGGGATGCCGTCGCCGCCTTCAGCGAGGGCGGCGCCCAGGCGGGGTTCAACAAGCTGACCGCCGACATCTACAACGCCGTCGCCGACGCCTACATCCCGGGATGGGGCTGGTTCAAGCTCGGCACGGCCATCGTCGACGGGCTCGGGAACTACGTGCTCGACTATGCGACGGACACCGCAACATCGGGCATGCTCAACGACCTGTTCTCCATGACGGACGATCCGAACGGGTTCGCGAAGATGCTGCAGACCACGCCCCTCCCGAGCCTCTACAAGAAGGTGGATGATGGCTGGGAGTTGGTGGAATACGGAAGGCTCAGGGTCGGCAGCGGAACCGACACCGGGGGTGAGGCGATGAAGCAGCGCCTCAAGGACACCCTCTACACACTGAAGGCCGGCGTGGCCGCCGCCTACACCGCAGGGCTGCAGAAGGATGCCAACCTGCGGGCTCAGTTCCAGCCATACCTCGATGCGGCCGCCCAGGCGGAGGCAAACCTCAGGGCCGTAGCCGGCACGGTGCAGACCAATGCTGCGCCGCTGCTCGCCTCGATCAGGCAGTTCCAAGGCATCACCGACCAGTTTACGGAGGTACAAGACGCACAGGAGGATCAGGCCTACATACAGGAGGCCACATCGGCCCCAGGTGTGATACCGCCATGGATATATACGCCCATACCCAGGGGCGGGTTTATGCCGCTTTTCGAGGATGCCTACGATCAGTTTCACGCGGAGACGGGGGGACACTTCGATTGGAACACCTTCTCCGCGGCCCAAGAAGTCGCGTGGACCGCGATGGGGGACGCGGTCTCCGCCGTGGTGATACCCCCCGACGGCGCAAATAAACTCGATTGGCTGGCAAACTACCAGGCCGACCAAAATGCCATCATGTGCGAGGTGGACATGATCGCAGCCGATGCCGATGGGCGAGCGAGTCTTATGGCGCAGGCGATTAGCCAGGTGGCGCTCGACCTGGGCGCTCAAATCCAGGAGGAGTCGGCAAAGCTTGATGAAGGGATCAGCGCCCTGATAAACGAGGCCAACGAAACGCTTCGCCTTACCAACACCTTCTACGGTGATTCCTACGCAGCCTTCACCAACGCCACCGAAAACTGGTTGATCTACGTAGGCTTAGGCGGAAACTACCAGGACACCGCCTCTTACCTGGAGCAGGTGGAGGACGATGCCGATACGCTACAGGACCTCAACTCCCGCCGCCGCGCGCTCTACGCGGCCTACACCGCGTACCTCGCAACGGTGGATGCAACGATGCAGTGCTTGATACCCCAGGGCCTACAATACTTCACCAACGGTGTGTGGGATAGCGACCACAACGAGCTGATATGGGGCGCCAGCTACTACCCCGCTCAGTTCGAGGGGATGCCGGTCACGGCCCTCTACATGAGCGTGGATCCTGCGCAGTACGAGTTCGACTCGCAACAAGCAATCCAGGCCCTGGAGGCCCGGTTATCCGAGCTCCAGGGCCCCTACGACCAATACATGCTACAGATGGCCCTCCAAAGGATCGCGCACATGCTGGACCTGGCGCTACAGCCGTTTACGGCTGCCGACCCAAGGGTCACCGTTTACAGCCTCATGGGCAGGGTGAATGGCATCTTGAATTACCGCCAACCCGTTGAAAACACCGACCTCTACATGTACGTCCAGCGAGTGCAGACGGTTTGGTCGAACTGCCAGTCGCGCATCGCGTATCTGCAACACTACCCAAAGCTCATCGACGCCACCCCCTACATCCAGTTCGGAATAACCAACCTCGGCAGGCTCGAATCGGGGGTCGCCGCTGACCGATCTTTGCGGGCGGGTGCCCCGGCCCTGGCTAACCTGGCGAGCAACCAATGGCAACAGGTCATAGCGCCCGTCCTCCTAAACCAGAACCCGGACTACTACGAGGGGTTACTGGCGGGCCTGGCGCATACCATCGCCCTCATCAATCCGGCCTACATGCGCGGCCTCTCCGGATATGACCCCGTCGATACGCTGATGACGGATTACTATACCAGCTATATGCAGCAGTTGACCGGCATGATGCAGCAGGCCCAGGCTGACTACAGCCAGGTCATAGGCTGGTACTCCAAAACGATGCCATCCGTCACCCCCAGCACCAGCACGCTTGCCGGAGCGGTCGGAGGAACGGTCAACGTCTCCTTCACCGCAAGCGAGGCAGGCGGAACATACAGCGCCCCCTTCCTCCCATCCGGGCTCACCATCAACCCATCTACCGGGACCATCTCCGGAAGTCCCTTGCAGGCCGGGAGCTTCACCATCCCCGTGGATTACACGTCCCCGGAAGGGGTCTCAACCTACACCATCGTGCAGATCGGGGTCCAGCCGCCCGGGGCTGCGGCGGCGACCCTGACAATCAGCGGCGGACTCCCCGTGCTCCAGGTCCAAGGGGTTGAGGGAGCCCAGTACCTCGTGCAGGCACTGGATGACCTAGGAAGCGGCGACCGCTGGGAAAACGTCGGGACCTTGACCGCGGGACAAGGGCAAAACTGGGTCGACAATGCCGGGGTTCAAGGAAACTACAGATTCTACAGGGTGGTGTGGGACACATCCCAATAAGGCCGGTCATGCACGCTATGAGAATACGAGACTCCATCGCGGGAACGGCCCGACCGTGGGCAGTGGCCAAACGATCGAAGGCCGCAGGCGCCTCCAGCCTGCTACTACCGTTGCTCTTGTTGCTGGCGCTCCCCTCCGCGGCGGAGGCCCAATTCGGTTATACGACCAATGGCGGCTCGATCACCATCACGAACTACACCGGACCCGGGGGTGCGGTGGTCATCCCCGGCACGATCGCCGGCCTGCCGGTCACCAGCATCGGGGACGGCGCTTTCATGCTCGGCGCCAGCTTGACCAGCGTAACGATCCCAGACGGCGTGACCAACATAGGGTACGAGGCGTTCTATGAATGCAGCGGCTTGACCGCCGTGACGTTCCCGAGCAGCGTCGCCAGCATCGGAGAGAGCGCCTTCATGTACTGCACCGGTCTGACAAACGTCACGATCCCCGGCGGCGTCGCCAGCATCCAGGACTACGCGTTCCAGTACTGCACCGGCTTGACCAGCATCACGATCCCCGACGGGGTCAGCAGCATCGGGGAGGAGGCATTCTACGACTGCACCGGCCTGACCACCGTCAACATCCCCGGCAGCGTCACCAACATCGGTGCATTGGCGTTCTCCGTCTGCACCAGCATGACGAGCGCCTATTTTCTCGGCGACGCCCCCAGTTGCGATCCCGCTGCGTTCTCAGGTGACGGCAATGCGATCATCTACTACCTGCTCGGGACCTCGGGATGGGGTCCGGCGCTCGGCGGCAACCCCACCGCGGCGTGGAACCCGTCGACCCAGGTTGGGTCGCTGCGAGTGACCATCACCCCGGCCGAGGTGGTCAGCTACGGTGCAATGTGGCAGGTGGACGGGGCATGGCCGCTGCAGGACAGCGGCGCAACGGCCACGAACCTGTCGGCGGGCAACCACACGGTGAGCTTCATCGCGATCGGCGGCTGGGCGGCCCCGGCCGACCAGGCGGTGTCCATCAGCACGAACTCGACTACCCTGGCCACCGGCGCCTACACCCGGATGGAGGCGCAGTTCGGCTACACGACCAACGACGACAACACGATCACCATCACGAGCTGCATCGGCTCCGGCGAGGTGACCATCCCCGGCGCGATCACCGGCCTGCCCGTCACCGGCATCGGGCTCCAGGCGTTCACCGGTTGCACCAACGTGACCGGCATCACGATCCCCGACGGCGTGACCGACATCGGGTACGGGGCTTTCGCCAACTGCCCCAGGCTGACCAGCGTTACGATCCCGGACAGCGCCACCAACATCGGGTCCGGAGCGTTCTCCTACTGCTACGGCCTGACCAGCGTCACGCTCCCAAACGGCATCACCACCGTTGCAGGCGAGATGTTCGCCGGGTGCGCCAGCCTGGCCAGCGTCACGATCCCGGGCAGCGTCACCGGCATATCGTGGGATGCGTTCGCCGGCTGCACCAGCTTGACCGGAGTCACGATCCCCGACAGCGTCACCAACATCTTGAGCTCGGCGTTCTCAGGCTGCACCAGCCTTACCAGCGTTTATTTCCAGGGGAACGCCCCCAGCGGCGACTCGTCGGCGTTCACCGGTGACAGCAATGTGACCATCTACTACTTGCTTGGGACTACGGGATGGGGTTCGTCGTTTTGCGGTCGCCCCACCGCGACGTGGAATCCGTCGACCCAGGTTGGGTCGCTACAGGTGACCATCACCCCGGCCGCGGCAATCACAGCCGGGGCGCGATGGCAGGTGGATGGGGCATGGCCATTGCAGGTTAGCGGCGCGATGGTTACGAATCTGTCGGCGGGCAACCACACCGTGAGCTTCACCACGGTCAGCGGCTGGACAACCCCCGCCAATCAAACGGTTGCCGTCAGCACCAATTTAACCGCAACGGCCACGGGCGCATACATCCAGCTATCCCAGTTAACCTTCACGACCAATGGCGGCACGATCACAATCACGGGATACGCGGGCCCTGGCGGGTCGATTGCCATTCCCAGTGCGACCAACGGCCTACCGATCACCAGCATCGCGGACAGCGCGTTCTCCCACTGCTACAACCTGACGAGCGTCACGGTCCCAGACAGCGTCACCAGCATCGGAGAGTCTGCGTTCTGGTGGTGCACCAGCCTGACCAACGTCACGTTCCCCAACAGCGTCACCAGCATCGGAGACGAGGCATTCGCCGGCTGCTCTAGCCTTACCGGCATCACGGTAGGCAGCAGCGTCGCCAATATCGGGAACGAGGCGTTCGCCGGCTGCTCCAGCCTAGCCAACATCACGGTCCCCAACAGCGTCACCAGCATCGGGGACTCGGCGTTCGCCGGCTGCACAAGTCTTGCCAGCGCCACGATAGGCGCTAGCGTCACCAGCATTGGGCGCTCGGCGTTCGCCGGCTGCACCAGCCTTGCCAGCGCCACGATAGGCGCCAGCGTCACCAGCATCGGGGACTCGGCGTTCGCCGGCTGCTCCAGCTTGATCAGCGCCATGATCCCCAACAGCGTCACGAATATCGGCGACCTTGCGTTCGATGATTGCACAAGCCTTGCCAGCACCGCGATCCCCAACAGCGTCACCAGCATCGGGCGCTCTGTGTTCGCCGGCTGCTCCAGCCTGGCCAGCGCCACGGTCCCCAACAGCATCACCAGCATCGGGGACTCGGCCTTCGCCGGTTGCTCCAGCCTGGCCAGCGTCATGATCCCCACCAGCGTCACGAATATCGGCAACCTGGCGTTCGCCGGCTGCATCAGCATTGCCAGCGTCGCGATAGGCAACAGCGTCACCAGCATCGGGGAGGAGGCGTTTGCAGGCTGCTCCAACCTCGCCAACGTCACGTTCCCCGACAGCGTCACCGGCATCGGGGACTCGGCCTTCGCCGGGTGCTCCAGCCTAACCAGCGCCTCGATAGGCAACGGCGCCACCAACATAGGGAAAGAGGCGTTTTCTGACTGCTCAAGCCTGACGGGAGTCTATTTTCAAGGCAACGCTCCCACCTGCGATCCGTCAGCGTTCTCGGGTGACTACACGACCATCTATTATTTGGCTGGGACAACGGGCTGGGCCGCGACGCTTGCCGGTCTTCCGGCCTCTCTGTGGGACCCGCTGTCGCAGGAGACATACACGATCACAAACGGCATGATCACCATCACAGGATACATCGGTTCAAGCGGTGCGGTGACCATACCCAGTACGATCGATGACATGCCGGTCGCTGGCATCGGGGAAAATGCGTTTGGGAACTGCGCCAGCTTGACCAACGTCACGATACCCTACAGCGTCACTAGCATCGGTGACGCCCCGTTCGGGGGCTGTACCAACCTGGCTGCGATCACGGTGGATGCACAGAATTCGTTTTACAGCAACGTGCGGGGGGTCCTATTCGACAAGAGCCGGTCCGCGCTCATTGAATACCCGCCGGGCAAAGCTGGGGCCTCCTACACGATCCCCAACGGCGTCACCCGCATCGCGGGCTCCGCGTTCGATGGTTGCACCGGCCTGACCAACGTCACGATTCCAAGTAGCGTCACCAGCATCGGGACCAATGCGTTCTGCGACTGCACCGGCCTGACCAGCGTCACGATACCCGGCGGCGTCACCAGCATCGGAGACTCCGCCTTCTTCAACTGCACCGGCCTGGGGAGCGTATATTTCCAGGGCAACGCCCCCAGCATCGGCACAAATGCGTTCGTCTATTCCTGGTGGGATTACAACGGTTGGGATTGGAACTGGGACTTCTTGGAAAACGCGACCACCTATTACCTGCCCGGGACCACTGGATGGGGTCCGACGTTTGGCGGCCTCCCGACGGCGCTGTGGACCCCCCAGGTTCAGACCAGCGATCCCAGCTTTGGCGTGCGAACAAATCAATTCGGCTTCACCGTCAACTCGGCCGGCGGCATGGTTATCGTGGTGGAAGCGTGCACGAATCTGGCCAACCCCACCTGGTATCCCCTGGCTACGAACACGCTTACCAGCGGCTCGTTTTATTTCAGCGACCCCCAGTGGGCGAATTATCCAACCCGTTTCTACCGCCTCACCTGGCAGTGAATTGTGGCAGCAGCAGGGCCAGGAGGGAACTAACTGGCTTGGGTGGCTTGAACTGCGTTGCGGTTGAAATCTCCTCCGCGGGCGACCTGGCGGAGGAGAGAGCCGTCGGGGCCGAAGAGCTGGACGAGCAAAGGCATCTGGCCGACGGCATGTGTGGAGCAACTCAGGCAGGGGTCGTAGCAGCGGATGCCGTGCTCGATGCGGTTGAGCGTCGGCTCGGGGATGTCCTGGCCGCGCACGTAATGGCGGGCGATCTGAGCCACGGTCTGGTTCATCGCCAGGTTGTTCTGGCCGGTGGCCACCACGAGGTTCACCTTCTGCAGGAGCCCCTGGCGGTCCACAGTGTAGTCATGAAAGAGGGTGCCGCGCGGGGCCTCGCTCACCCCCACGCCGCGCAGGCTGTTGATGCCGGCGTCCGCGCGCAAATCCTCGCTGAGCAGGTCGGGGTCATCGAGAGCGGCCTCGATTCTCTCGACGGCGGCCAGGATTTCGATGAGGCGGGCGTAGTGGTAAAGAAATGAGGAAGTAACCGCCCCTTTGCGTCCCAGTTTTTTGAATTTCTTGAGTTCGGCGTCGGCCTTGGGAGTGCCCATCTGCTTGGCGACGTTGAGCCGCGCCAGCGGACCGACGCGGTACATGCCGTCCGGAAAGCCCACCGGACTATAATAGGGCGACTTGAGGTAGGAGCTGTTTTGGACAGCTTCTCCGATGAACTCGCAGTATTTCTGCGGGTCGAGTTGGTCGGCGATGATGCTGCCGCTGCTGTCGACAAAGCGGAGCTTTCCACCGTGATGTTCCCAATTGCCGTCGGCATCCACCAGGCCCATGAACAGAGAGGGGAAGTTGCCGAAAATCTGGATTTCGCGTTTGTGGGTTTCGAGGGTTTTCCTGAACAGGTCCAGCGCGAGTTTGCTCGTGGTGTATGCCTCGGGCAGCCAGGCGCGGATGCGGGCGCGGCCCTCCTGGGTGAGCGGGCTGCGCACGCCCCCCGGCACCCCCCACGAGGGATGGATTTTCTTGCCGCCGAGGATTTCGATGATCTCCTGGCCGAACTGGCGGAGCCGGATGCCGGCGCGGGCCAGCTCGACGTTGGAAGCGATGAGGCCGAAGAGGTTCCGCCGGGGCGGGGGCGTTTCCCAGCCGAGCAGGAAATCCGGGGCGCTCAAGTGGAAGAAGCTCAAGGCATGGCTCTGGATGAACTGGCCCAGGTTCATCAAGCGGCGAAGTTTCTCGGCCGCCGGGGGGATGTTCACGGCCATGATAGCATCGCCCGCCTTGGCCGAGGCCAGGAGATGGCTCACGGGGCAAATGCCGCATATGCGCGCGGTAATGCCGGGCATTTCCTGGTAAGGCCGGCCCTGGCAAAACTTCTCGAAACCGCGAAACTCGACCACGTGGAACTCGGCGTCGGACACATTGCCGGTATCGTCCAGGAAGATGCTGATCTTGGCGTGGCCCTCGATGCGGGTTACGGGGTCAATGACGATGCGTTTAGACATAGGGAAAAGGACTGCCGGGAGGCAGGTTAGCCAAACTTGAGCTTAGCGCCTTCCAGTTTGGGCGGGGCTCCCTCCAGGACCTGGAGCAGGACGGTTTTGATGCGCTCGGCGGGAGGAGGGCAGCCGGGCAGGAAGTAATCCACATAGACCGCCTCATGCACGGGTTGCACGCGCTCGAGCAGCGAGGGGACAATGCCGGGTTCCTTGGGCACTCCCGGATTGGACTGGGCGTTCTCGATATATGCGCACTGGAGCACGTTTTGGGCATTGGCGGGTCCAAGTTCGTTGCGCATCGCCGGGACGTTGCCGGTCACCGCGCAGTCCCCGAACGAGATGAGGATGCGGGTGCGCCGGCGCACGCTGTGAATCATCTCGAGGTTATCCTGGTTGCAGACGGCCCCTTCGACCAGGCACAGGTCCACGTTGTCGGGGTACGTCTTGAGGTCGAGGAAGGGGCTGAAGACCAGGTCGACCTTGCCGGCCAGTTCGATGAGGAACTCGTCCAGGTCCAGGAAGGACATGTGGCAGCCGGAACAGCCGCCCAACCAGACAGTGGCTACTCGGAGGCGATCCATTGTTTTTTCTCCCTTGCGGTGACGATGAATTCGAGTTTGGAGCGGTCGCGTTCCATTTCCGAAACGGTGGCTCCTTTGTAAAAGAGGGCGCCGGTGGGACAGGACATCACGCACTTGCCGCATTCGGTGCAGGTGTCCGAGGCGCCCCAGGGCTGGGACAGGTCGGTGATAATCCGGGCCTTGGCGCCGCGGCCCGAGACATTGAGAGTGCCGGCGCCTTCGATGTGCCAGCAGACGCGCACACAACGGGTGCAGAGGATGCAGCGGTTGTGGTCCATGCCGAAGAGCGGGTGTGTGCCGTCCACATCCCACTTGGGAAAGGTGTATTCGTAGCGGACGTGGTCCATGCCCTGGCTATAGGCCAGGCTCTGGAGCTCGCAATGGCCGTTGGAGACGCAAACCGCGCAGACATGGTTGCGTTCGGCGAAGAACAGCTCGAGGGTCATTCGGCGATACTTGCGCAACCGCTCGCTGTTGGTGGTCACGTTCATCCCTTCGCTGACCTTGGTAGTGCAGGCCGGGAGCAGCTTGGGTGTGCCGGCCACTTCCACCAGGCACAGACGGCAGGCCCCCACGTCATATACGCCTTCCAAGTGACAGAGCGTGGGGATGCTGATCCCCGCCTCGGTGGCGGCGTCCAGGATGCTCGCCCCTTCCTCGGCGCTGATCTCTTTGTCGTCGATGGTTAGAATCTTGGCAGCCATAATGTGTTCACGTCAAACCGGCGGGTAGCTTATCAGCCTGTTTCACTTCTCTTGCGTTCGGCCCAAAGGTGTCCTCGACCAGGAGGTCTGCGTATTCCTTGCGGAAGAATCGCAGGGTGCTCAGGACGGGATTGGGGGCGGTCTGGCCCAGGCCGCAAAGGCTGTCATGGCGCACCATGTCGCAGAGTTCCTCGAGTTTGGCCAGGTCGCGGGCGGTGGCTTTGCGTTGGAGGATTTTGTCCAGCAGGTGGTGCATCTGGACTGTGCCGGCGCGGCAGGGGACGCACTTGCCGCACGATTCGTCCATGCAGAACTCCATGAAGAACCGGGCCACGTCCACCATGCGGGTGCCCTCATCCATCACGATCATGCCCCCCGAACCCATGATCGAGCCGAGCTTGTTGAGCGAGTCGTAATCTACCGGAGTATCCAGCGCCTCGGCGGGGATGCAGCCCCCGGAAGGTCCGCCGGTCTGGACGGCCTTGATTTTGCCCCCGTCGGGGGCGCCGCCGCCCATGGTTTCGACGATGTGGCGCAACGGGGTGCCCATGGGCACCTCGATCAGGCCGGTATTGGTGATCTTGCCCGCCAGGGCGAAGACCTTGGTGCCTTTGCTCTTCTCAGTGCCGATGCTGGCGAACCAATCCGCCCCTTTGCGAATAATGGGCGGGACGTTGGCGAAGGTCTCGACGTTGTTGATGAGGGTGGGGCAGTTCCAGAGGCCGCTTTCGGCGGGGAACGGCGGACGCGGGCGGGGCGCTCCGCGCTTGCCTTCGACCGAGGCCATGAGGGCGGTTTCCTCGCCGCAGACAAAGGCGCCGGCGCCGATGCGCAGGTCGATGTTGAAGTTGAAAGGGGATTCGAAGACGCCGCTGCCCAGCAGGCCGTATTGTTTGGCCTGGCGGATGGCGGTCTGCAAGCGGCTGATGGCCAGAGGGTACTCGGCGCGGACGTAGATGAAGCCCTGGTTGGCGCCCACGGCATAAGCAGCCACGGCCATGCCCTCCAAGACGCTGTGCGGGTCGCTCTCGAGCACGCTCCGGTCCATGAAGGCCCCGGGGTCGCCTTCGTCGGCATTGCAGATCACGTATTTCTGCGGGTTGGCGGTCTTGGCGACCGTGGCCCATTTGAGCCCGGTCGGATAGCCCGCCCCGCCCCGCCCGCGCAACCCGCTCTTGATCATCGTGTCAATGACTTCCTTGGGGGTCATTTCGCGCAAGACATCGTGCAGTCCCTGGTAGCCTTCGGCGGCTATGTAGCACTCGATTCGTTCGGGGTTCACATAACCGCTGTTGGCCAGCACGATGGGCTTTTGGCCCGTGAAAAACGGGTGGTTCGGGTCGCCGCGCCCAACCGAAGTTGGGCCGCCCTTGATCGAGCCTATCAGCGACGGGGCGTCTTCCGGTTTGACTTTGAGGTAGAGCGGACCCTGCCCCCGGGTTTCAAGGCGCACCGTGGCGCCCTCGGACTCCGCCTTGGAATCAATCTGCACCAGCGGCCCCTGGCAGCACAATCTCATGCAGCCCACCCCGCGCACTTCCACCTCCTCGGCAAGCCCCGCCTCCTTCACGGCTTTTTCAAGGCCCTCCTTGACGCCCTTCGAGTTGGAGGACATGCAGCCCGCCGCCATGCAGCAGCGCACCAGGTATTTTTTTTGCGAAGCCCGTTCCCTCTCCGCGATTTCAACCAGGTCATCGATGATCATCGCCGAGCCATCCTTTCAAGTGTTCCAGGGCCGATTCGGGGGTTTGCCGGGGCGTGACCACGCCGTCATAAACCACGGCCGGGGCGATCCCGCAAGCGCCAATGCACCGGGCCGTCAGCAGTGAAAGCTGCTTGTCCGGGGTCGTCTCTCCCGCCTTGATTTTCGCATTCGCCTCGACCGCCGCAAGCACCTTGTCGGCCCCTTTCACATAGCAAGCGGTCCCCATGCAGACGATGCACGTGTGCAGGCCGTGCGGTTTGAGCGTGAAGAAGTGATAAAACGTGGCCACGCCATAGACGCGGCTTGCCGGAAGCTTGAGTTTATGGGCCACAAACAACAGCAGGTCGTCCTCAAGATAGCCAAACAGCTCCTGCGCCTTGTGCAGGACCTCGATGAGCGCGTCCTGCTTGAACTGGTGCTTCTTCATGTGCGCCTCAAGGATCTTGAAGCGCTTGTCCCCGCTGGCGTGTTCCAGGATTCCGGGGAGCCGGCTCCGTCGTTTATTTGAAAGCGTGGCAATCATATCGCTCTGCCTGCATTGGAACTGCCGGGACGACCGGCACGGGTGCTTGGGGTGCCGAGACCTCCAGCACTTCCCGACAATAACCTGCCACCCCCCTTCTCGGCCGGCTTCCCCTGAATTGGCAATTATTCCACATTTTTTGCGCGCAACCTGCCAGGGCGGCGTTACTCCCCAATGATTTTCACCAAAACCCGCTTGCGCCGGCGCCCGTCGAACTCGCCGTAAAAAATCTGTTCCCAGGGTCCGAAATCGAGTTTCCCTTTGGTAATGGCGGCCACGATCTCGCGGCCCATGACCTGGCGCTTCATGTGCGCGTCTGCATTGTCTTCGCCGGTGCGGTTGTGCTGGTACTGGGAGGTGGGGGCGTGGGGCGCCAGGCGCTCGAGCCAGACGTCATAATCGTGGAGCAGCCCCTCCTCGGCGTCGTTGATGAACACCGAAGCGGTGATGTGCATCGCGTTCACCAGGCAGAGCCCTTCCTGGACGCCGCTCTTGCGCACCAGGTCTTCGACGGTGCTGGTGATGTTCACGAACCCGCGACGGTTCGGCACTTCAAACCAGAGGTGTTCGGTGAGGCTTTTCATGCAGCCAGTATGCCACTGAGCGTCCTTTGCCGCAACCTTTGTCGGAATCCGACATGCGAGGGTCGAGGGGCGAGTGTCGAGGAGAGGCCCCAGCCAGATCTGCATCGACATCTCGGCGTCCGGCCCGGAGACTGCGCGGATGCTGCGCGATCATAAAACCAAGATTGTTGCGACCCTCGGCCCGGCCTCGGAGAGCCAGACCATGCTCGAAGGTCTCATCAGGGCCGGAATGGACGTCGCCCGGCTCAACTTTTCGCACGGCGACCTGGCCGAACACGGCCGCCGCATCGAGCGTCTCCGTGCGGCCGAACGCGCCACCGGACGCCGCGTGGCCATCCTGGCGGACCTGCCCGGCCCGAAAATGCGCATCGGTCGGATTGAGCCCGAGCCGATCCTCCTGGCCATGGAGGACCGGCTGACCCTCACCACGGAAGAGGTCGTGGGGAGCAAAGAGCGCGTCAGCGTCAGCTTCGATAAACTGCCGAGCGTGGTCAAGCCGGGCGACGGTTTGTTTCTCAACGACGGCCTGGTGCAGCTCGTCGTCGAGCAAGTGGCCGGCAACGACGTGGTCTGCCGGGTGGTTGTCGGCGGGGAATTGCGTTCGCGCAAGGGCCTCAATCTGCCCGGCATCAATCTCGGCATCAGCGCCTTCACCGCTCATGATAGGGTCTGCCTGGAATTCGCGCTCGAACACCGGGTGGACGCGGTCAGCCAGTCTTTTGTCGAGTGCCCCGAGGACCTGCAGGCGGTGCGGGCGGCAGCCAAGGCGGCGGGGAGTACGCCGCTGATCATCGCGAAGATCGAGCGTGCCGGGGCCTTGGCGCGCTTCGATGCCATCCTCCAGGCCGCCGATGGGGTCATGGTGGCGCGTGGCGACCTGGGCGTCGAAGTGCCCATCGAGCGGATCGCGCTCATCCAAAAGGAACTGATCGTCAAAGCGAACCTGGCCGGCAAACCGGTGATCACCGCCACCCAGATGCTCGAGTCCATGACCGCCAGCCGCCTGCCCACGCGCGCGGAGGCAACCGACGTGGCAAACGCCATTCTCGACGGCACCGATTGCCTGATGCTCTCGGCGGAATCGGCCGTGGGCCGCTATCCCGAGGAAGCGGTGAGTATGCTGGCCAGGATAGCCGCAGCCACCGAACCAAACCGCCCGCCCGGACGCCTGCCGGACTTGCGCGCGACCTGCGCCCGCAACGGCGCCGATGCCCAGGCTGCGGCGATCGCCTCGGTGGTCGAGCACGCCTTGCAGACCGTCCATTGCGCGGCGGTGATCGTGCCGACCCGCAGCGGCATGACGGCGCGCCTCATCTCGCGGTTCAAACCTCCGGTCTGGATCGTGGCCGTGAGCCCGCAACACGCGGTCTGCCAGGGCCTGCTTTTTTCCTGCGGCGTCGAGCCCGTGGAGGCGGTCCAGGACCCCGAGGATTGGCGCGCCTTTGCCGCCCGTTGGCTGCGCGAGAACCACCTCGATGGTCCCGTCGCGATGCTCGTCGCCGGCCCTTCTCCGCGGAATCCCTCCGCCAATCACCGCATCGAGTTCATGCCCGTCTGAATGCCGCAGGCGGCCAATGGACGCAAGCATTGGCTGCATTGGCTCTACACAGCGTCAGGAAAGACCTGGCGCCCTCCAATGCCGGCGCCTTCTATCGCCTCCAGGGAAACTGGACACCACCACGACGCCGGGAGCGTAGATGGGTAACTGTCAGCAGAGTGCCGGACGGAATCGAGCCCGCCACGATTCGACTCCAGCCGCAGAGCGGGGCTGGTTGGCATCCAGCAGGAAGCGCACGGGGAGGAATCAGCCGGGCAGAGGGTGGTATTGCTCTTGTTCGACCGGCTCCCCCGCGAACTTTAGCGCGGCGCGGATGTCCTCCAAGGCCAGCCCGTATTCCTCCTGGACCTCCTCGAAGCTCATGCCCCCGCCCAGACTGCCGACGATGAGAGAAACGGGCACCCTGGTGCCCCGCAGCACCGGTTTGCCGTGGCAGACTCTCGGGTCAATAACGATTCGGTCGTTCATATTGCTGCGGGTACCTTACCCAGCGGGGCACGGTTTGGCAAACATGGAACCACACCGAAAGAGTCGGCCGCACCAGGAGAAGGTGGGCGGCTTCGAAGGGCTGGCTTCTTGGCACGTTGCCACGCGGATATTGGGTTTGGGCGTGTCGAATTCATGACTCGGCCCAGTCCGGCCAGAGGTCCACCGGGGCACCATGAAAGATGTGGGTAATGACAAGCGCTTCAGCGCCGGGTCCAGGCCATACAAGCGGAACAAGCCCCGGAGGGGCGGCCAAGCCCAGAGGCATCCTCGGCCGTCCCTCCGGGACGGTTTCGTTTTCGACGCCCGAATCCAACGCCAAGGCGTTGGGCTATTATCGTATGTCCTTACTGGACAATGGCCTAGCTTGACGTCTGCAATTCCCGAAAGGCATTGGGGCTAGTGACTGAGTACCTGGCCCGGAGATTTCAAAGCCGGGACGTGCTGGAAAGCTCCGTTAGGAGCGGCATGTCTATAGGAACGCAGCCCTACAAGGCCCCTCTCAAGCTCCGTCAGGAGCGGCATGTGAGCGCTCTGGATCGTGCTGCCCTGACATGCCGCTCCTGACGGAGCTTGGCCCCCCGGATGCCCCTGGACTACAAACATGGCGCTCCTGATGGAGCTTGGCCGAGGCGCCGGCTGGACCACCGCCTTCGGCTCATGCACAAGAGTCACTCATTTTCGCGGAGAATTTCAGGCGGCCAGCAGCCGGTGCTAACCCACCAATCCATTAATCCATCAATCCGCTTGCAATTTGGTTCCGGCTGCGCCGGGCTGTGAACCACCCAGGTTACGGCTCAGGCGAAAACCCGTTTTAGATATTCCAGGCTCCGGGTGGCGATGGCTTGCGGGCCTTCATCGAACTTGAAGACCTCCACGGAGACAAAACCATCGTATCCAACTTCCTTGAGGGCGGCGGCGATGGGCACGAAATCCACGTCGCCGAAGCCGGGTCCTTTGAAGTTCCGGTCGTTGGCATGGAAATGGGCGAAGTGGGGCCAGGAGTCGCGGATGATTTGGGGGATCGGCTTGGACTCGGAGCACATGGCTTTGACATCGAGAATGATTTGGAAGCGGGGGGAGGGTCGTTGGCCGACAAACTCGACCGCCTGGGCGGCGGTGTTGATGAAATTGGTTTCGGCCGGGCTGAGGGGTTCGAGGCAAATCGTGACGCGGCGCGCCTCGGCTGCGGCTACGGCCGGGCCGAAGGTCTCCAGGGCCCATTCCCGGGCCTGGCTGGGGGAAACGCCCGGCAGGACGTTGCGCTGTTTTGGCGAGCCGACTACCACCCGGGTCCCCCCCACGTCCGCGCAAAAATCCACCAGGTCGCAGAGGTAACGGGCGGTGCGCTGCCGAATCGCCACGTCGGGGTGATTGATATGAAGTCCTTCGGGCTTGAGCAGCACCCAATGAATGCCTGCGATTTGGATTCCATGCCGCGCGGCGGCCTGGCGCACCCGGCCCCGTTCTGCTGCGGAAATGTCCGTTACGGCCGGCGCCAGGGTAAAGGGGGCGAGTTCCAAGCCATCAAAGCCAAATCGGGCGGCGGCGGCCAGGGTGTCATCGAGAGTGAAGCCTTGGAAGATTTCGTTGCAGATGGCGAATTTCATGAGGCAAGAGTGACGCGCGCCCCTGCGAGGCGCAAGAGCCGAGATTAGGATTGGCAGGCGGGGAGTCACTCAGCATGGGGTCTATTTCCGATTGGAAAAGGCGGTTGGCGGCGGGTATGGTTGGGTCCTATGGCCAAGACAGAAAAGCCGGTGGCGGACGCCGAGTTGAAGCGGCGGATTGATGAGCTGATAGAGTATAAAGGCGGCGGGTTCAACCGGGAGAACGTGGCGGATATCATCGACAACGCGCTGAGGCTGCTCAAGGACGTGAAGGACAGCGGTGACGTGCGCGTGATTCAAACCGCCGTTCGGGAGATGCGCTACGCCTTCAGGCTCTTTGCCCCGTACGGCCAGGTCCGCAAAGTCACTATCTTCGGCTCGGCGCGCACTCTGCCGAGCCGGCCCGAGTACCAGCAGGCGGTGGAGTTCGGCAGCAAAATGGCCCGGGCCGGCTTCATGGTGATTACCGGGGCCGGCGCCGGCATCATGCAGGCCGGCCACGAAGGAGCCGGGCTGGACATGAGTTTCGGCGCCAGCATCCGCCTGCCCTGGGAACCGGCGATCAACCCGGTCATTCGCGAAGACAAAAAGCTCATCACTTTCAAGTACTTCTTCACGCGCAAACTGATCTTCATCCGCCACTCGGATGCCATCGCCCTGTTTCCGGGCGGGTTCGGCACGATGGACGAAGGCTACGAGGCGCTGACCCTGATGCAAACCGGCAAGAGCCAGTTGATGCCGCTGGTGCTGATCGACCGGCCGGGAGGCGCCTATTGGAAAACGTGGAATAAACATGTCCGCGAACACTTGCTGCGCGGCCAACTGATCTCCCCAGACGACCTGAACCTCTACGAAATCACCGACGATACCGACCAGGCCGTCAAGGTGATCACGCGTTTCTACCGGAATTTCCACTCGTCGCGTTTTGTCAAGGACCTCTTCGTCATCCGCCTGAAGCACCCGCCCGCCGAGACGGCCCTGGAGGCCCTTAACGAGGACTTTGCAGACATCATCGTCGGCCCCGAAATCAAACGCGTCGGGCCCGCTCCCGAGGAGGTGGCCGAGGGGGACTTTGTGGAACTGCCGCGCATCGGTTTCGGCTTCAACCGGCGCGACTACGGGCGGCTCAAGCAGCTTATCGACGCGCTCAACGGGCTGTGAGGCGTCAACGCCGCTTGGCGTCCAGGTTCTTCTTGAGGTCCTCCGGCGTCACCTTGGACTCGACGCCCTGGGCGGGGACATCGACTTTGGCTATCCAGAGGATGGCGTTGAGGACGACCTTGCGGAAGTCGTCGTTGCCCCAGTTCTTATGGTAGTGGCCGCCGGTGAAGCCGAAGCCGCGGCCGCCATCAGGCCGGCGGCGGCTCCAGGAGACGACTTGAGTGTCCCCCCGCTTGACAGATTCGCGGACTGCGGGGTTGCCCTCGTGGGGGCCATCGGGCCGGGACATGGTGCTCTCGGGCGCCACGGCGGCCAGGATCGGCCTCATCGCCTGGGGGTCGTCCCCGAAACGGATGTGGAAATACCATTCATCGGTGATTTCAAACGGCTTCACGCCGCGCAGGATAGGGCGCGAGGGCAGGTCCTTGAAATCGGCCTTCCAGGTCGGATTGACCGACCAGTCGGGCTCAAAGCAACCGCCGGTCCATTGGATGAATTCCTTTTCGCCGCGTTCCTTTGTGGCCTCGACCGCATAATGAATGAGCCCCAGGCCAACGCCTTGGTCCATCAGATTGCCGATGGTCTTGAGGCGGTCCCCTTGCAGCAGCGGATGGCCGCCGCCGCCATCGCTATAGACAATGATGGCGGCGGCGCCCGCGAAAGCGGCCTCCGGGTCTTTGGGCCAGCCGTTGCTATAGACTTCCGAGGTGATGCCTGGGACCTGGTCAAGACAGGCCTTCAGGAGCAGGCAGCCGGCGCGATGCTCGTGCTCCCCCGGGCCGTGGCTGGGCGACCCAGCCAGGAAAACGATCTTCTTGGCATCGGCCGCAGAGAGCGTCATGGCGAACGCAAAAACGCCGAGGGTGAGGAGTGAATGGATGAGTTTCATAGGCTTATGTCTCCACGCCTTCTTTTCCAGGTTCAAGCCGGCTTGAGGGTCTTGCGCAGGAAGGCCAGGCCCTTGACGGCGATCTCATCCCGCGTGGGCTCGATTTTGCGCCAGATGGCCGCTGCGCGCGCAATGACCTTCACGTCCGTGGTAAACGACTCGATTACCACGTCGCCCTGGTAGCGGATGTCTTTCAAGGCCTTGGCAATCGAGGGCCAATCGATGTGGTCGTTCCCCGGAGTCCCCCGGTCGCTGCCGCAGGCATGGAAATGGCCCAGGAGCTTGCCCGCCTTGCGAATGGCCGCGGCCTGGAATTTCTCCTCGATGTTCATGTGGAACGTGTCCAAGTGGAGCTTCAGGGCGGGGCTTCCGACGTCATGGATCAACTTGAGCGCCTGGTCGCAGGTGTTGATGAAATCGCTCTCGAAGCGGTTGAGCGGTTCCATGCAGACCTGTTTGCCTCGGTCCTCCGCCATCTTGCAGACCTTCCTGAGATTCTTGACCACCGTCTTCCACTGCCGCTTATACTCGGCGGGCGGCACAGCCTCCGCGCGGCCGACCGAGGAATAGACCGGCCCGATGATCGAGGGGCAGCCCAGCGCCCCCATCTGGTCCAGCACGCCCTCCATGTAGGCCAGGCAGTCCGCCTGCTGCTTGGGCGTGCCGCGCAAGTCGCGGTCCGGACCCAAACACGCGCAGACTGACCCGCAGGCCAGACCCTGCTTGTCCAGCTCGTTCTTGACGTGCGCCGGGTCGATATGCGAGAGGTCCTCAACGGGGATCTCGACCGTGTCGAAGCCCCATTGCTTGAATCGTTTGAACAGCCTGGTGCTCTGGTTGGTGAAGGGAGAAGTGAAAAGAAACGTGTTGATTCCGAGTCTCATAGTGGCGGAGAGACTACTGGAACCAGGGGCAATGTCAACGCCTTTTATCCGGGACCGGCCCCTTGGGGTTAAACGTCGCAGATGTCGATGGCTTGGCGGAGGGAGGCGAGGGCATCGGGCCGCTTGGGGACGAACTCCTGGCTAACGAAGCCCTTGTAGCCGGTGGCGACGATGGCTCTCATGACGGCCGCGTAATTGATTTCCTGGGTTTCATCGATCTCGTGGCGGCCGGGCACGCCCCCGGTGTGGAAGTGGCCGATAAACTGATGGTTGTCAGTGATCGTGCGGATCATGTCGCCTTCCATGATCTGCATGTGGTAGATGTCGTAAAGCAGTTTGAGCCACTCCGAGTCGACCCGTTTGCACAGTTCCACGCCCCAGGCGGTGTGGTCGGCCATGTAATCCGCATGATCGACCTTGCTGTTGAGCAGTTCGAGGGTGACAAGGACCTTGTGTTTTTCGGCGATGGGCACGAGACGTTTGAGGCCCTTGACGCAGTTTTCCAGGCCCTGCTGATCATCCATGCCGTTGCGGTTGCCGGAGAAGGTGATGATGTTGGGGAAGCCGTTTTGGGCCACTTGGGGGATGGCTTGCTCGAACTTGGGCAGGAGAACGTCGTGGTGCTCGAGCCGGTTCCACCCGTAAGAGATACTGTCCGGGCTGGTGCACATGGCGCAGATGAGTCCGGCCTTTTTGACCGTGGGCCACTGGGAAGGGCCAAGCAATTCAACCGATTGGAGGCCCATTGCGGCGCACTCGCGGCAAAAGTCATCGAAGGTCATTTTGGCGGGCCGGCCCTCCTGGCTGTTCATCAGGCTCCCGTAGCACCAGAGGCAGACCGAATGGTGAATATTGCCTTTGCGCCCCGAGGCGGGTGCATCGGCGGCGAGCAAAGAGTTTGGGAGCGAGGCCGCAGCGGCCAGGGCAGCCGTGCCACCGGTCAGGCTGCGGAGGGCAGAACGACGAGACATATTTTGGTTCATGGCGGGAGGTTATACCGGAACGGGCGCGGGTGGCACGTCTTTTTTTCACGCGCCGGGCTTCGGCCATTTTCGGCGTGACAATCATTCGTGCTTTCCTGTAGAATCGCAGTCAAGTCATTGCTCTCGACCGACGGCATGCGCGTGAAGAAACAAAAACGACTGCGGCACCTTAGCCTGAATAACGGCCAACGCACACTCGTTGATTTGCCCTTGGAATTTGAGGGCAGGCGCGTGTTTGTCCTCTGGGACCTCGTCGTTCTGGGCAGGCACCAGTTCAAGGCGCGGATCGAGATCGATCCCAAACTGCTGGACCGGTTAAACGGCCCGGGCGGCAATTATGCCTACCGCGGCTCTCTGGTCCTGCCTCGTCCCCAGGACAATTAAACTGACGCTGTGCATTGGCAGAAGATCACGTTGGCCGGCGTTGGTTTGCTGGGCGGCTCACTCGGGCTGGCCCTGAGAAAGGCCCGATTGGCGGAGACAGTGGTTGGGTTGGTGCGGCGGCAGGCCAGCGTGGCGGAGTGCGAGGCCCTTGGGGCGGTGGACGCGGCCACTTGCGACTTGCGGGCGGCGGTAGAGGGGGCTGGGCTGGTGGTCCTGTGCACGCCTCTGGGCCGGATGCGGCCGCTGGTCGAGCAAATGCTGCCCGGGCTCGAACCGGGCGCAGTCGTGACGGACGTCGGCAGCGTCAAAGGCCCCGTAGTCCGGGAGTTGGAGGGGTTGGTGGCAGGAGCCGGGGGTCATTTCATTGGAGGCCACCCGATGGCCGGGGCGGAAAAGACGGGTGTCGCCGCCGCGCAGGCCGACCTCTTTTGGGATGCCGTCTGCGTCCTGACTCCGACGGCCAACTCGCATCTCCCGGCCTTGGGCCAGGTCCGGGCGCTCTGGGACCGCCTGGGGGCCAAGGTGCTGGAGTTGACGCCGCAATGCCACGATAAGCTGGTGAGCCGGTCCAGTCACTTGCCGCACGTCCTGGCCGCGCAATTGGCCAGCCTGATCCTGAGTCCGGAATATCCTCCCGAGCAAAGGGCCCTCTGCGCCAATGGATTCCGCGATACGACCCGCATCGCCTCCGGTTCGCCCGAGATGTGGCTCGACATCGCGCTGGCCAACCGCGAGAACCTCTGTCAAGCCCTCCGGAGGTTCACCCTTGGGCTGCAGGATTTCAGCCGCGCCCTGGAGGCCGGCGACGCGCAAGCCATCGCCGGCTTCTTCGAGACTGCCAAACAACGGCGGGACGATTGGTCGGGGAACCGCTGGGCTTCCTGCAGTGAGTGACGTTGAGTTTTTTCATGCGCCGTGCCGCTGCCCTCCCTCATAGAAATCGTGCCGCTGGACAAACCGGTCCAGGCGCAGATCACGGTGCCGGGTTCCAAGAGCGTCACTAACCGGGCCTTGGTATTGGCGGCGCTGGCAAATGGGGTCACGACACTGCAAGGGGCCCTGTGGAGCGAGGATACGCGGGTGATGGCGGAGTGTCTTCAGAAACTCGGATTCGCGGTCCAGACAGCGGCGGACCCGGAGGAGGCGTGCAATCGCACGCTCACAATTCAGGGGCAGGGCGGGCGGGTTTTGGCCGGGGGCGTCCCGGGGCAGCCGCTGGAGTTGTTCGTGGGCAACGCAGGCACAGCCGCGCGTTTCGTTGCCGCCTTGGTGTGCCGGGGCCGCGGTGTTTACCGGCTGGACGGAACGCGGCGGATGCAGGAGCGGCCGCAGGCTGCGCTCTTCCGGGCCTTGCGCGAGTTGGGCTACCGGGTGGATTCTCCGGGCGACAAGCTGCCTGCGGTCATTTACGGCCAGGGACCGCGTCCGGGAAAGTGCCGGGTGAGCCTGGAGGAGAGTTCGCAATTTGCCTCAGCCCTGTTGTTGTCGGGCCGTGACTGCTGGGAGATAGAGATGGTGGGCGCCAACACGGACGAGCAGCCTTATGTGGAAATGACGCGCGCCCTCATAAAGAGTTTCCCTCTCCAGGGCGGGGTCTTCCGGGTCGAGCCGGATGCCTCGAGCGGGAGTTACTTTCTGGGCGCAGAATGGGTTCTGCGCAACGCCGAGATTGCCGCCGCCTTTCAGGAGGCCCTGGCTGCCTGGCACGGCCAAGAGCCGGCGGAGAAGTCCTGGGAACTGAGCCTGACCGGTTTGACGGCTATCTCGATCCGCCACTGGCCGGCGAGCGGATGGCAGGTTGACGCCGATTTTCCCAAGTTTCTATCCGGCCCCGAACCCCATCTCCAGACCGGGGGCGGGGACACGCTGCTGCCCCGGCACCGGGTCAGGTTCAGCCTGCCGACGGAAGTCTCGCGCGAGCATGACCTGGGCGACAGCATTATGACCGCGGCGGTGCTGGCGCCTTTGGCGGGACACCTGATTCGCCTGACGGACTTGGGACGCCTGCGTCTCCAGGAGAGCGAGCGCGTGACGGCGCTCCGAACCGAACTGACCCGTTGCGGGGCCCAAGTCGTGGAAAAGGGCAACACCCTCACCATCCTTCCCTCGGCCAACCGGCTGCACGGCGCCGAAATTGAGACCTACGACGACCACCGCCTGGCGATGTGTTTTGCCATTCTGGGATTGAAAGTCCCCGGGATTAAGATCAAGAATCCCTCCTGCGTGAGGAAGACCTTCCCCGATTTCTTCCAGAAGCTGGCCGCCCGGCCCCCGGATGGCCTGGGCGCCACTATCCTGGACGCCAATACCGGGCGCGCCTTGACGGGGGATGAGTTGCTTGCAAACGAGCCATGAGGTCTCCGAACGTCATCGCCATCGACGGCACGAGCGCCAGCGGCAAGAGCACCAGCTCGAGGCTCGTAGCCAAGGCGCTGCATTGGGTCCACGTGGACACCGGGGCGATGTACCGCGCCCTGGCCTGGTATTGCCTCAAGCATCGAATCGACCCCCATGACGCCGAGGCGGTGAGCGCCGCCTGCCGCCGGTGGAAGACGACGCTCAGGTGCATTGACGGCGAGGCGCAACTGGCCGTCGAGGGCTATTATCCGGCCCAGGAAATCCGCACCCCCGAGGTGAGCGCCGCAGTTCCCCACGTGGCCGCGGCGCCCAAGGTGCGCCAGTGGATGAGGAACAAGCAGCGGCAGTGCGTCAAGTTCGGCAACCTGGTCATGGAAGGCCGCGACATCGGGACCAATGTCTTCCCGGAAACCGATTTCAAGTATTACCTGGATGCGAGCTTGGAGGAACGCTCGCGCCGGCGGGCGGCCGACGGCATCCAGGAGAACCTGGCCGCCCGGGACCGGCGCGACAGCCAGCGGGCCGTTGCCCCCCTCATGAGAGCGCTGGGCGCAGTGGTCATCGATAATTCCCAAATGACCGCCGAACAGACCTGCGCCGCCATTATCGCCGATGTGAAGCGGAAGACTGGAAGGGTTGAAATCAGAGGCTGCCCGGACGCGTGAATCCCATCTATTACCTGGGCTGGATCAGTTTCCGGTTGCTGTTCAGGTTCTATTTCCGCGCGCGCTATTGCAATCCCGAGCGTGTGCCGCGGCACGGCCCCGTCATCCTGGCCTGCAATCACGCCAGTTTTCTCGACCCAATGTTGGTGGGCTCGGGGTTGCGGCGCGGCATCAATTACCTGGCGCGTGAGAACCTCTTCCGTTTTCCAGTGATGGGCTGGGTGCTGCACCGCTGGCAAGTGGTGCCCGTGGACCGCGAGGGCGGCGGAGCGGCGGGACTCAAGGCCATCCTGGACCGCCTGCTGGCGGGCGGGGCGATCATCCTTTTCCCGGAAGGCACGCGCACGCGCGACGGCCAGCTTCAAGCGGCCCGCGCCGGCATCGGGCTGGCGGTCATCAAATCAACGGCGCCGGTAGTGCCCGCCCGCACTTTTGGCGCCTTCAATGCCTACGGCCGCCATCTCCGCTGGCCCCGCCCGCATCGCCTGACCGTCAAGTACGGCAGCCCGCTCCTCTTCGAGCAACTGCGCGCCGAGGCCAAGACCTGTTCGAGGGCGCGCCTCAAGGAGATTTACAGCCAGGTTGCCGGCGAAATCATGGCGGCCATTACCCGCCTGGAGCCGTTCGAGGACAAGGAACGGTTTCCGTGAAAGGACGAAAAGCCCTCATCGCCCGGCGCCGGCGGGGGCGGGGGTGGGCGTCTGCGTCTCGAGCCTGGCCAGCCGTTGTTCGAGCTTAAGGAGGGGGTCGGAGAGCTGTTCCCGGCTGTGATGGCTGAAGGCAGGGTGATTGACCCACCAATCCACGCCGATCTCCTTGGCCTTGTCCACGGAACAGACCAGCAGCCGAATCTGGATGGTCAGCAACTCGATATCGACGATCTTCACCTTGATGTCGCCGGCGATGACAATCCCTTTATCCAATATCCTCTCGAGCAGGTCTGCCAACGTGGCGCCGCTGGTGGAATGCTCGATGTGTCGTTCCAGGGTCATAGCGGTCAGAGGAGTTTGCCCAGCGGGCCGAGGTCGAGGTTCAGGTCTTCTTCCGGCAGGCCGAACTCCTTGCGCAGCCGCTCAATCTCCTGGGCCTGGTTCATGAGCGTCACGCCGAGGCGCTCGACCTGGTCCCCGGTGAGGGCGCCGCCTTGGATGCGCCGGAGGGCTTGGCGTTTCAGGAGTTCGTGCAGGAGTTTCACCAGGGTCAAAACCAATTGCCCAAGCCCGTTTTTTTTTCGGTTGGAATCGGGGATGGCGTTGGAAAGGGGTTCGGTTTTTTCGCCAGGGGCGACGCAAGGGAGCAAACGGGCCTGGCCCGCCAAGGGCGGCGGCGAGGCCTCGCCGGGCAGTTGCCTCACTGCCTGGCTGGATGGCCTTGCCCCGGTTGGCATTGGCCGCGGGCCGTCGCGCGGATTCGGGCCCGGTTGCAGCCCGGCGTCTGCCGGGGCGAGTTGCCGCCCGCTTTGGATGGAAGTGACGACCAGTTGCAGCCCCAAATACACCAGGTCCACGTCGGCCACCGAGAGCGTCACTTCGCCCAACGCCACGACGCCGGTATTCAGGAGCCGATCCAGGGCCTCGCACAAGGAAATGTGCCGGGTTGGCCGGGGGCAGAGTTCATGCATGGATCAGGTCCTCGGTAACCGGGGCGGCATAGAGGGCCTGGCCGAGTTGGCCCAAAGAAGCCAAACCTCGAGGCTCCCCGTGCCGCTGAACCACCACTTGCGCCGTGTTGGGGAAGGCCCGGCAAAATCTTTGTTTGATGACCGACTCTTGCCGCCGCAGGGCGCAGCGCAAGGGGCAATCGCAGGGTGGCGTGGCCAGATTGAGGAAGAGCAACGGGACGTTGACCCGCATCCGCTGACAGGCCGCCAGGAGGTCTTTGGTTTCTTCAAAGGCCATGTTCGTCAGGATGGCTACGCCGTAGAGGGCGCACCGGGCCGGATCGGTCAGTAGCGCGCGCAAGTGTTTGATGGCCTTGGACATCTCCACCAGCCGTTGCGACACCTTTGGCAGGCGAAAAATCTGGTTGTATTTCAGGAACAGGCTAAAAAAGGCCCTCAACCAGCGGTCAACCAACTCCGGCGTTTCCAGGAGCCGGATCAGATGCCCGGTCGGCGCGCAGTCCAGGACCAGGATGCTGTAACGGTCTTGACCGAACAGGTCCATCGCCCGGATGAGGGCCATGACTTCGTCCAGCCCTGGCGGTGAAAGGTCCACGATTCGTTCCATCGATTCCCGGTCAAAGGCCAAGTCCATTTCGGGCAAAAGCGAGCGCAGGAAAGACCGCAACTCCCGGCCGTAAAGTTGCTTGAGGGCGCGGAATTCGGCTTGTGCGTCAATCTCCAGCGCGGTCAAGCCCGGACAAATCCGCCGGGGCACGGGGCCGGCCGGCACCCCCAGACAGCCTGCCAGGGAGTGGGCGGGGTCGGTGGAAAAAAGCAGCACCTCGCGCGCGGGCCAGTCGTGGGCCAGGCGCAGACTGGTGGCGCAGGCCAGCGTGGTTTTGCCCACCCCGCCTTTGCCGGCGAAGAGCAAGAGCGATTCCCCTCCGGGCGGGCGGACCGCCGTTTCCACCCACGAACCATTGGCGGGAACCGTCGTCTCAGGACAAACCGGCGGCCGGGTCAGGCGCGTCAATCCTTTCCAAAACCCCTTGAGGCTCTCGACCCCGCAAACCTCTTTCGGATACAGCGGCACGCCCCACCACGTGTAGGGAGACAGATCGCGGCTGCTCAGCAGTTCACTCAAGATGCGGCTTTGCTGGACGCGTCCCTCGGCGCAGCGTGGACAATCCCCTTCCGGAAGCAGCCGGTTGACGACAATGTCCTCCACCGGCACCTGCGCGCGTTTCAGTTCCGCCAGCAGGGAGCGGGTTTCGCTCAGGCTCATCTCTTCGGCGAGCATGACGGGCACAAACCGGCTGCGCCTGGAATCCCGGAGCAGGGCCTCCATCTCTTTGACTGAGCCGGCCAGTTTCTCCAGGAAGGCGTCAATTTCGTCATGGTTGGCGGCGCCGCTGTAAAGCCTCCTCATATACCGGTGTTTGGCCAGCAGGGCGTCCAAAGCCCCAAGCCAATTCCGGAGCAAGGCGGGCATGGCCAGCATTCGGAGGGTGTGGCCGGCGGGGGCGGTATCCACCACGATGGTTTGCCAACGCTGAGCGGCGGCCCGGGCGGCGATTTCCAACGAGGCCATCACTTCGTCCAGCCCGGGGAGGGAAAGGTCCAAAAAGCTGTTGATGTCGCCGTGGTCGAGAAAGGTCCCCCGCGAGGCAATCGCGTGAAGCTTGGGACCGTGCTGGCGCTTGAAGGCGGCCAAACACGCTTGGGCGTTCAATTCAACGACCTGCAGATTGGGCGGCGGCGTCCATCCAGCCAGGCTATCGGCCAGAGAAGGGGCCGGGTCGGTTGAAATCAAAAGAAAGGCGGATTGGGGAGCTGCCTCTGCCAGCTTGAGCGCGGTGGCGGCGGCGCAGGAGGTTTTGCCCACACCGCCTTTGCCGCCGAAGAGCAAGAGATTGAGTCCTGTGTCCGCCAGGAAGGCGGGTCTCGGCGTGTTCATGTCAAGAGTTTCTCTTCGGAGTTCTGGTCCCGCTCCTGAATCCCGTCCAAGCGGTCAAGCACCTCTTTTTCGCGGGCATTGAACTCCGCTTCGGTAATCCGGCCGGTTTCCAGCATCATGTAAAGCTGGCCCAAGTCGGCGGCAAGCCGCTCCGGTTCCGCCGCCCGCTCTTGCTGGATGGCCTTATGGACCTGTCGGGCCGCCCAGATGGTGGCGTGGAGTGGAGAGAGCAGGAGTGTGTCCAGGAGCAGCATAGGACACCCCCTTCATTTTCGGCCGTTGAGCTTCATGTCCATCTCGACGAAGTTGTGCGGCGCCCACGGCCCGTTCAGATCAAAGGCGTAGTTGTTGTCAAACAGGCCGGCGGCCTGGAAAACCGCCTCTTCCAGTTGCCTTTGGCCGTCGCGCGGGACCAGGCAGATGAGATTGGCCACCTCGTTGACATTGCGGGGCGGCGACCGCTTGATTTCAGCGCAGCACGGCGCCAGCGCCCCCTCCAGCTTCTCAGAGTTGGCTTCGCGGTCGTCGTTGAGGACGCGGTCGAAGAGTCGCCCCAGCTCGATCTTGTCCTCGTGGCGGACTTCGCGTTGGTTCCCCAGCAAACGGTCGCGGGCGGCGCGTAACTCAGGGTGAGTGCCAATGAAATACTCGAAGATGTTGGGCACGTCCCAGTTCACGCGCAGGCCCACCTCGACCTTGCCGGCGACGCGCTCGAGTTGTTCCAGAAACGCCTTTTGGTTGAGCGAAAGCATTCGCCGAACGGCGCTGAGATCGTCGGCAATCATGCCAAAGGCCATCGGCAACACGGTGCTTTCCAGCATCAGCCGCTTGAGGACTTCCTTGTGGGCCGCCAGGTGTGCGCGTTCCGGGCGGAGTTTTTGGCGGGCGCAATCGCTCACCACGGCCGCCACGCGGCCATTGCTGAGAGCATGCACGGGGCTGCCGTCAATGCCGGCCACATCGTAGGGGCGATCCTCGGCGAGGGCCGCGACGGCATACAGGTATTTCCCGCCCCTGGGCGGGCCGGCTTGGGGAGTCGTGTTCATAGCTTGCCTTCATTGTCCGGGGATGGCTCGCCAATCAATACTGGTATTTGAATCCGCCGGCATCGCCCGTCTCGGGGCAGCCTCGGATTGTTGGCCGTGAGGATTTTATCGGCCGCCGCCTGGGCCGGCGGGTCCCTTCCTTGCCCAGCCTCTGCAACAGGGCCGCTTTCTCGAGGTCCACCGTCCGCAGGCGGGCGTTGACGTTGTTCAACCGGAGCATCAGGTTGTCGCGTTCGGTTTCGCGCCGGAATTTTTCCATCTCCAAGGCGGTTATAGCCATGTAGGCCTTGTAAGGGACAATCACCTGGTCCGGGGTGCCGGAACGGGTGCGGATGTCCTTGACGCCGCGAATTATTCGTTGTGGAGGAGGCATGGGTCGGTTCCTTTCCTGGTGGCATGATTGCGCGGGCGCAGGGCGGCAACGGGCGGGACGGAGGCCGTCGTGGCGCGCAGCCCCTTGAGCATGGCCTCCTCCACCTTCTGCGGCATGATCGAGCGGCCCTCGCGAGTGACCTTGGCCGTTTCCGAACTCAGGACATCACGGCAGGCCCATTGGAAGACGGAATCCTCCAGTTGGGCGTGCACGCCGCGCAGCGCCAACACGCGGGCGATGGCGATACAGGCGCGGATGGTCGGCCGGCTGTTGCTCACCCCCACGCGCCGGAGGTTGCGCACCAGGTCCACGATGATTTCGGCGTCGGCCTGGCCGATGCCGGAGCGGGCAATCGTAATCAGAATCTCCGTCTCCCGGTCGTAGTGTTCCAGTTGAATTGTAATCAACCGGTCTATCAAGGCGTCCTGGGTCTTGTGGACGCCCGCGTATTCCTCCGGGTTGGAGGTGAAGATGGCGCGAAATTCCGGATGCACCTGCAAGTAGCCGCCGCCGGAGCGGCGCAGCTTGGGCAAGTTGAGGATGCGCTCGGAAAAGATGCTCAGAAAGGGGTTGTTGGCTTCAGGCCTCGAGCGGTTGAATTCGTCGTAGATCAGCGTGTCCCCGTTTTGGCAAGCCGTCGTGAGCCGGTTTTCCAGCCAGAGGGACTTCATCTCCTCCTCGGTTTTGACGACCGAATGGATGTAGTTGTCAATGACCTTGTGCCTGCGGTAGCCGCTGTCCTGGCCGACGAGGTCCGAACTGCCGAAATCATCGTCTCCATGGATGAGCGACACCGGGCGGCCGAGTTGCGCGGCCACGTGAAACGCCACGGTGGTCTTGCCGGTGCCGGCGGCGCCGGCGAAATGGATGGGATAGCCCGCCTGCAAATAGGTCAGCGCCCGCCGGGCGATCTGCTCCACAAAGGGCGTCGTCACGAACCCGTTGCTCGGCTCGGGTGAAAAGGTGTCGGGGGTCTCTTGCATATCGCTCCTTTCTCTTGGGGGCGCTTTGGATTGGACAACGTTCATGCGGTAACAGCAATTCACCTCGTCCTGGCGGGGATGGACCTCCCCCGGCGCGGACGAGGCGGCCTGAGAAACCGCGGAGGCGCGCCGGTCCTAACGCTTCTTCTTCTTGCCTTTGGGCGCCGGATCGTCGGACGGTTCCTTCGCCTGAAAGGGCGATTCTGCGGCCGCTGGCCTTGGCGGCCTGGGCGCCTGGCCGGCGCCATGCCACGCCCGGTGGGCGCCCGCCATGTCGTCCCGAAACTCGTCCTGCAACTTGCCGACCTTCTGCCGCAACTCGGTCACCGCGTCCTTGACGCGGACGACAAACCCGCTCAAATCGGTTTTGGCTTGCTTGGCCATTTCGGAGCGGGTCTCTCCGAAGCCGGCGAGCATCCGGGCGACCCCGGTCTGCATTTCCGCGCAGGTTCCCGCGAGGTTGATCATCAGGTCCGCGCGGCTGTCCCGCAGGCTGGCGATCTCGCCGCACAACCGCGTCATGTCATTGGTTAAATTGTTTATCATGGACTAACCTTTCATGGTTCGAGGGTTCCTGGTTGCGCCGCTGGGTCAGGCGGGGAAGGGAATGAATTCCCCGCCTGACGTAGGCCTCTCCAGTGCTGTTTAGGCCGGGGCCGCCGCAGTCGCCGTCAGCCCGATGGCCTCGGCATACTTCAAGTATGTCTCGACGGAGGCGATGACAACACGGGCTTCGATGGAAACCAGTTCGATTCCGACCAGTGAAACCTTGGCCCAGACATCGATCACGATGCCCTTGTCAAGAATTCGATCCACCACTTCGGCCAGACTCGAGGAGTCTGTGGACTTTGTGATTTTTGCCATATTTGTTTCTGTTGTTTTTGGTTCGCTCACTTACGATTCTTCCAGAACACCTGGAATCGTTGTGCTCGACAGCCTATGCATGAGCCGTGCCAGGGCCGGACGCCCTTCCCGCGCGCTTGCCGTCCCGTTGGTCGGCTCAACTTAGGGAATTCCTTCCCTGGCTTGAGCTCCCTATTGGCGGGGCCGTGCCTCCTTGGCCCCCCCGCCGCCGCCCCAAGCCCGGAGGAAGCGGATATTCGGGCGCAACCATTCTCATTTGCAGGTGTTGAGTCAGTCAGTGTATGAGAGCAGATACAAATAGGCGCCGGGGTTTTACCCTGGTGGAAATCATGATCGTGGTGGCCATCATAGGAATGCTGGCCTCCATAGCCGTGCCCAACTTCATGAAGGCCCGCACGATGGCCCGCCAGAAGTCCTGCATCAGCAAC